>OGOP01001603.1_pt1 | contig 15473 bp, 10 predicted proteins | sample 1552591 | NCBI WGS metagenome assembly OGOP01 (sample SAMEA2580120, study PRJEB22360) | human gut metagenome | biome: human gut; feature: human-associated habitat; material: faeces | place: Denmark | collected 2008/2010 | reverse complement strand
AACGGTTATAATTCCACTCTGCAGACTTTTATCATTCGCCAGTTCTAACTCTGCCAGTTGAAAATGCTGATATGCAATTGTTACATGCTTGTATAGCTTCTCCCCTTCTCTTGTAAGTGTTACTCCTCTATTTGAACGAATAAACAAACGACAGCCAAGCTGATTCTCCAGATTATTCATAAAATGCGTAATATTCGGCTGGTTACTCATCAGAATCTCTGCCGCCTTTGAAAAGCTTTTATATTTAGCCGCATAATAGAATATGCGATAGTAATCGTATGTAATTTCCATTTGTGTTTCCTCCTTTATCTCGTCATTTGACAGACGAAACTAAGCTAATAGATATATGGCAGCTGTTCCGTATCACTGCGCTCATAATGCTCGCCCGCATTATGAACTTGCTCAAAAGTGGCACTATTCCATATCCGATTTCTATCTCTGAAGAAGAAAGGGGATAGTAATCCAATTTAATCCAGCATTCCTTTAGAGCGTGTTTGAAAAATGCTTTCTGCAAGATGTGCGTTACAATTTGCGGGAGATTTCGCCTGAATGAGGGCGGCGTAGCGGGCTACGTCAACCGAATGAAGGCAAAATATACCGCAAATTGGGGCGTGCAGGTTGCAGGAATGATTTTTCAAACACGCTCTAGTATTTCTATAAACAGAAAACTCTAAACATCTTATCTTGGCAGATGCGGCTTCGGAGCAAGTGCTGGATGCGAGCGCAAAAGCAAACATTCAACACGCAGCGACTATAAAGCAGCTGTCAAAATAGGATGTTTAGAGTTTTCGTCTGTTTATACAAAATGCTGCTTGATTATCGGATTTAATCTCTTTGTTAATATCCCGCTTAAGATTCCGATTAAGATTCCGGCTACGAGTCCAGAAAGGATTAAAATTGGGAGATAGTAGGCTAATGCCTTTGTTTCCAATACAATCATGGCAACGATAATCTGTCCTACGTTGTGGAATATGCCGCCTGCTACGCTTACTCCTACAGAAGAAAACTTCTTTGTTTTCTTTAAGAGTGCCATAACTAGCATACTCATTGCCGCTCCTGCTGCACTGTAGACCATTGCGAATCCGCTTCCAAAGAGGAATCCTGATAATAGGATTCTAAGTACGGAAATCAGGCAGGCTGCAGGGACTCCTACTATATAAAGAAGAAGCATTGTAACAATGTTTGCAAGTCCAAGCTTTACTCCGGGTATTCCAAGATTAATCGGTATAAGCTGTTCAATATATCCTGCTACTAAAGCAAGCGCAAGAAACATTCCATAAAAAGCTGTCTTTTTAGCACTCATATGCTATCTCCCATCTATTTCTTTTCCCATCGTCCGGAAGCACCGCATGGAAGAACAAGTCCATTTGCACTGACAGGAAGACCAACCTCATCTGCACTGACTTTTCCACCATGTTTTTTCGCAACTGCTGTTCCTAACATATAGGAAAGAACGGCAGGCTGTAATCCTGTTGTATAGGAATTAATTAAGAAGAACAGCGGGTCTTTGGAAAGAAGCTTTTCACAAAGACATACTAAAGAATAAATCTTCTCCTCAATCTTCCAAATCTCTCCCTTTGGCCCACGTCCATAAGATGGTGGATCCATAATAATTCCATCGTAATGATTGCCACGGCGGATTTCTCTTTCTACGAACTTCACACAGTCATCTACAAGCCAGCGAATCGGTGCATCACCAAGACCAGAAGCAACCGCATTCTCCTTTGCCCAGGTAACCATTCCTTTTGAGGCATCTACATGAGTTACAGATGCTCCCGCAGCTGCGGCTGCAAGTGTTGCTCCACCAGTATAGGCAAATAAGTTCAATACTTTTACTGGGCGGCCTGCCTTCTTAATCTTATCAGAAAACCAGTCCCAGTTGACTGCCTGTTCTGGGAAAAGCCCTGTATGTTTAAAACTGAATGGTTTTAAATGGAAGGTAAGACTTCTATAATGAATATCCCACTGCTTTGGAAGATCAAAAAACTCCCACTCTCCGCCACCTTTTTTGCTTCTGTGATAATGTGCATTTAAATGTTTCCAGTGTTTATCTTCTTTTTTTGTATTCCAGATTACCTGAGGGTCTGGACGAAGAAGGGTGTATTTGCCCCAGCGTTCCAGTTTTTCACCTTCGCTGCAATCTATAACTTCATATTCTTTCCAGTTATCTGCTAACCACATATTTTTTCCTCGCTTAATTTAAATCTAATTATGAAAATATTCTAATCGCTATAGTTTTCCCTGTCAATAGAAACGAAACTTAAAATACCTTTATTTCAGTTTTTCACACTCTTTTTTCAGAAAATGTACTGCAGCTTCTGCTTCTTTTCTAGTGATTCCTTCTGGTGAATACACCGCTTTCTGGCGAATCCTCATACAAAGATGTAACTTTTTCGGTTCCATTTCTCTGTCAAAGGTACGAAGTCTTTTTTCAAAGGTTCTTACACGATTATCTTTTATTTTTTCTTTTCCATATATTGTTTTACACAAAATATCGTACCAGAACATAACTGCCTGACTATACTTTTGCTGTTTTAAAAGTTTATCTGTTTTATAATTTCGGTATACTTTTTGCAGTCGTTTTCTAAATACAAAAAGCAAAAGACCTGCTATGAAAATAAAGAAACATAGAATATACAGGATTTTATGAGCGGTTCTTCCACCTTTACTTTGCTTTGATCGATCCTGCGGAATCTGTTGCGGTGTTTCTACTGTTTTCTTTTCTGATTTCTTTTCTGTTGTCTGTTCTTTTTCCTGTGTTTTTTGTTCCTGCTGTTTTTCTTGTTTCTTCTTATCGTCATTTTCTAAAGATTGATCTGACGAACTTGAATTACTTACCGCAGTTTCCTGTGTCTCATAATACGGTGTTCCCATAATGTTTTCATATTTGGGAGTAACTTCTACCGGAATCCATCCCATTCCATCCAGATAAATTTCCGGCCATGCATGCGCGTATTTTTGTGAAACAGTCACCGTCTCTGCCGTTCCTGCCTCTTTTACCGTTTCCGGTGTAAGAAGGTATCCTTCCACATAACGGGATGGAATTCCATAATAACGAAACATCATTACTGCTGCCGCCGCATACTGCACATCGTATCCTGTTTTTTTATCTTCAAAAAACCATTGGGCAAAATCTTCATCTTCCGAGATACTTCCTGGATTTTCATTATAGGTAATCGATGTTTTCATGAAGCTTTTTACCCGGTTTATAATTGCTAATACCGATAGATTACTTTGAAGACTCCCTTCTGTTGCAGAAGAAATCAATGTTTTTGTTTCTTTATTTAAGAAAAGACATGTTGCATTTACATATTCTTTATAGCTTTCCGTCATTTTTTTTGAGGAAAGATTCTTATCCTCCGTCTTAATATTGGTAGACGATTTCAACTTTCCAGCCATTGTTTCCATTGCTTTAAAAGAATATTCTCCTGCTCCTTTTATTCCAGAAGCGAATATATTCTCTGTTTTATTAATCGCTGCCGTCCCTTCTTCTTCATATATTGTTGGTAAAACAGCACTCTCATAAGGAAGATAAAGATACTTTCGATTCGCCCCTACATTTTTTACAGATAAACTGTAAAGAGACGGATCTGTTTTCCCTTCCGAAAGCTTTTTCTGCCTTACAAAATGATACATTACTGTATTTCCGTAAAATTCTTTATTATGAAGCCATAATAAAGATTCGTATGCCTCCCGGTCAGAAGCTGCAAGCATACTCCTGTCTGAGCCAAAAATATTCCAGTTATTTGTACTTGCTTTCCAACAATTATTCTCATAAGTTGTTCCAACAAATCCTTTCAGATAATAACTGTTTTTCTTATAAATATTTACTTTAAGAGCCTCTTCACCTGTCCGCTTCATCTTCTTTGCCTTTGTAAGCTGACCTTCCGGAAGAACAGATACATCCTCTTTATATCGTTCTTTATTCCACTTCTTTTGAATTGCCGACATCTGTCCGGTATTTGTCATTCCTGAGAAAGTTCCTAAAAGAAGTAAAATAATAAGAATTGAAGTTCCAAGTACTCCTCCCCAAAAAGACGGAGCAAAGAAAAAGAAACAAAAAATGAGAAAGCTTAACACTGCAAACAATTCTGGCCGAACTCCCCATACAAAAAATGGAAAAGCAAAGCAGATCGCTACGGTAAAAAATAAAATACAAGGCTGGACTTTCCACAACAATGCCATAAAAAGAATAAGCCACAAAGTTATCCCCAATATTCCGACAACAAATGGAAAAAACTCCACATTTCCTGTCTGCATATCTACCGATGTATTTTGAATTATACGATGAAAAATATTTTTGCTCTGTCCATAATCTGCCAGATAATCAAAGACTGTTCGGGAGAAAATCAATAAAGCTCTTCGAATATTCTCCATAGAAAGAATGAAAAATGGAACAAAAAAATACAAACCGCTTATAAAAACCGTAAAACCTTTTCCAACAGATATCCCAACGAAATACAATAATATAAAAAAGGCTGCCCCGATAAAAAGAGCAACACCTGCTGTATCCATTTCAAAACGATCGGCAGCATACCAGATAAAACATAACAGCGCAGCAAGCCACACATACCCGGCCCGCATCATTTCTGCCCAGCCAAATCCACTCTGATGATTCAATTTTTTAATGTGAAATGAGTTTTTATGCTCCATAATCTACACTCCTGTACGCTGTCAAAATCCGATCAATATCCTCTCCCATGGTTTCTGCCGAAAAAATATACGGTACTAACGCTTCCCCTTCTTCTTTTCTTGCTTCCCGTCGTTCTAATAATAAAGTCAGGTTCCAGTCATCGAAAACTGCCTGTTTCTCGTTCCAATACTCTGTAATATAAATCACTTCTGAAAACTGTTCTTTTCTTTCTTTTTCAAAAGAATCTATCGTTGCATTCCCCTGAGAAAAAAACATACTTTGAAATACATGGGCATACACTTCTTCCAACTGCATTGCATTTGCCACATTGTAAAAATTCCATCCATCGGTCTTTTTATCCCACCAACAAAGACAATGCTTCTGTCCTTCCTGTGCCATATGCTGTGAAATAGAAAAAAATGCTTCTAACAACCCGTCAATCATAGCAGCATCCAGCTTTTCTACCCTTGTTTCGAGAAAAATAAGTGGCATCCGCATCATAGGAACTTCCACTTCTTTTACCATATATTCATCTGTTTTTCCTGTTAGCTTCCAGTGAATTAACTTCATGGAATCTCCATCAACATACGGACGGATTCCAAAATATTCCCCCGGACCATTTCCCTTTTTACCACTTTGTTCCTCATCAAAAAAAGAACAGGCAGCTCCGCTGTTTTGTACTGGAAAATGCAGTTCCGTTGTTTGTGGCAGAATCATTACCACCTTCTCCTGATTTACATATGTTACCTTTTTCATACATCCAAAAAAGCTGTACAGTTCCACCCGCAAAATCGTGATTTCCAAAAATCCCATATATTCCGAATCTATAACAAAGGCAGCCGCACCATTTTTTCGTCCCGCTGCCCTGATATTCATAGAAAATATTTCCTGTTCCCCACTAATCGTCTTCTTTACCTGTAAAAAAACTTTCCCAGATAAAACAGGGAACACTCCTGTATTGCTGATACAAAGTCGTCCGGTAATTTTTTCTTCCTTTTGCGCATAGGCAGGAATAATCAGATGAGTAGAAACTTCTTTTGGAAGATAAAGATTATAAATGACAGCCACCAGCAACATAATTCCTAATGCCATCCCGGCAATCTTCCCTGTTGTTCCAGAAAGAAAAATGACTAACGCAATCCACAGTAACAGACAGACAATCCCGCTAATTCGATTCATCCATAATCTTTTTCGGGTCATCTTCTTCCTCCTGCCGCTCTTCGATCTGGCACATGTACAGTGGCACAAATTTCATCCATAATCTTATCCACATCTTTCCTCGATAACCTTGCTCTTGACTTTAATACCAGACGATGACGGAAAACATCTTTTACAACATCCTGAACATCTTCCGGCACAACATAATCTCTGCCAGCCAAAAATGCACTCGCTTTTGCCATTCTGCACAAGGCCAGAGATCCTCTTGGGCTGACACCCAGCTGAATCATATCATGTCTTCGTGTCGCATCAGAAAGCATTGCAATATACTGATAGATTAAAGAAGAAACCTTAATCTCATTCACTTCCTTTTGCATAGAAAGTAATTCTTCTTTTGAGATAACCTCATTCACATCATCTAATGGATCACTCACCTTTCTCTGACTCATCAGAATCATTTCTTCCTTTATTGTTGGGTATCCCATAGATAAAAGAACCATAAAACGATCCATCTGCGACTCCGGAAGCATCTGCGTACCCGCAGAACCAAGCGGATTTTGCGTTGCAATAACAAAAAATGGTTCCTGTATATTTCTTGTCACACCATCTACCGTTACCTGTCCTTCTTCCATAACCTCCAAAAGTGCTGACTGCGTTCTACTTGAAGTACGGTTAATTTCATCTGCCAGCAGAAGGTTCGTCATAACTGCTCCCTGACGGTATTCAAACTTTCCATTTTCCTTATTATAATAGTAGAAACCGACCACATCCGATGGCATGACGTCCGGTGTAAACTGTATTCTTCGATAAGAAAGTCCCAAAGCCTTTGAAAAAGCCAGCGCCATCGTTGTCTTTCCCACACCAGGTACATCCTCAAGCAAAACATGTCCACCAGAGAGAATCGTCATCCACACCTTACGGATGACCTTTTCTTTACCAATAATTACTTTATTCACTTCTTCTATAATCAAATTCGCTTTATTCAAAAAATGCTCCTTTCCTGCTGGGACGGCAAAACTGAATTTTATACACAGATTACTGTCCATTATAACACGAAAAAGTTTTTTTGATATAGTAATTTATCTGATAGACAAAATCTGGAAAAGTTTTTAATACAATATTCTAAATATCACGAATAATATCACAGCCTTTCCTACAAGCATTGGTAACCATAGCTTTCCCAAAAAACCATTATGTGTGTTTTGCTTTGGACATTTTCCGATACATTTTCCACAGGAGAAACATTCACCGGATGTCGCATTATCCCCTTCTTTATCCGATGGTATCTCAAGGTTTGCCGGACATACTAAATTGCACGCTTTACAGTTTGGAATACAGTTTTCTCTGTTTCGTTTGATTACAGAAAATGGTAACACCGGCATCAGGGAAAATACTGCTCCCATTGGGCATAAGAAACGACAGAAAAATCTTGGTTCCAATGCCATTCCTGCTGTAACCAATAAAAAGAGACCTGTTCCTATAAGGCTGTCTGCCATCTTCAACTGATGGAAACGGGAAAATGCACTGAACGGACTATGTACAGCAACGGCACTACTGTAACCTTTTATGCAAAGAAGCAGGACAACAAGCAGGACAACATATTTTAAATACCGGAGTATCTTTCCCGCTTTTGAAAAACATTTCAACGGTTTCTTTTTTCTTTTTTTGCGAATCATAGATGAAATAAAATAAACGAAATCCCCCCAGGTTCCAAATGCACAGGCAAATCCACAGAAAAATCGTCCAAACACAATGGTAAAGACCAGTAATACCACAAGTGTCTGTACAAAGGAATTCCACTGCAGACTTGCACGCTGTGTAATTTGTTCTACAATTAATTTTATTCCGGTAAATGCAGTGGAAAATAACGCTGGATAGATGATAAAAAATACTGCCCGTATCATCACTTCTATGATTGTCTGCACCGATATTTTTTTCTTTTTCTTCATTATTTAGCTGCTCCTTCTAATGCCTGTCCTACTGCATTCTTTATTCCTGTAGATGAATAGGTTGCTCCGCTTATTGTATCAACCTCTGTCGTCTGCTTATCAAGTATTGTCTTCACAATATCTTTTGCCATTGATAAATAAGCCTCATCTTCCCCACTTGCTTCTATAATATCTATCGCACTAATTTTCTTCCCGGATACCGTTACTTTTACTTTAATTTCTCCGCCAAATCCCTGCGAACTTCCAGTATATGTTCCATCTTTATACGTTCCTGCCTGACCGGCAGATGCACCATCGGTCCCTAACTTTCCAGAATTTTTTGCCGCTTCAAGAATATCCTCTTTTTCTCCTTGAAGCTGATTTACCTGGCTTTTTAATTCTGCAATTGTGGCTTCTTTATCACGACTGTAAATCACAGCCTGATATCCTGCTAAAAGCCCCAGAACGAGAATAAGATCAAATAAACGGATTAAAAAGTTTTTATATTTCATTCGTTGTCCCTTCTAAAATGCTTTCTATTGTCTTTTATAAATTTTCTTACTATATTTAAGTATTCAAATAACTTTTTCTTAAATAAACGCAAAAGCTACTCTCTTTAAAATTACTTCTTTGCCGCATTAAATGCCTTCTGGCATGCATCTTTGATTGCTTTAGAAGAACAGGTGGCTCCTGCCACAGTATTTACACCGTCTGCATTTCCATTTGCTATAATTTTAGAAACCATTCCTTTCTTTGCATCGTTTGTATATGCTTTATTCGTTGAATTTGTATTTGCGGTAATATTAGAAATTTCTGTAATTTTATCTTTTTTAATTGTGATATCCATGGAAATCGTATACGGATCAAAATCCTCATCTTCATCCGGCTCGCAGGTTATGCTTACTTTGTATGTTCCATTTTTGTAGTTTTTCCCTTCGTCTGGATTTTCTGTTGTTTCTTCTTTTTTCTCTGTAGTCGTTTCCTCTTTCTTTTCCGTTGTTGTCTCTTCCTTTTTTTCTGTGGTCGTTTCCTCTTTCTTTTCTGTTGTCGTCTCTTCCTTTTTCTCCGTTGTTGTCTCTTCTTTCTTTTCCGTAGAAGAACTGTTTTTCTTCGCCTTTGATAAAGCATCATTTACCGCATTAAAAATAGCATGGGAACTGTACGTTGCTCCACTGACAGCATCTACTCCGCTTGTTCCGTTTTTAGAGACAATAAGTGATGGAAGATTCTTAATCTCATCTCTGCTCATAAACTGTTTCAGGTTGGTTCCTTTTGCTGTAGAAGAAATCTCCACCGCAGAAATCTTTCCATTTTTAATCGTTACATTTGCCGTTACACTATATTCCTTAAACTGCTCTCCCGAACAGGCCGCACTTCCGGTATAGGTGCCGTCTTCATACCCTTCTGCCGGTGCTGCAATATTATTGTTGTTATTATTGCTGTTAGAACCACTGTTTTTTTTCTTATTTTTTTTATTTTTCTTCTTTTTCTTTTTCGTACTGCTTTTTCCTGTTTCTGCCTTTGAAAGAGCATTTCTTACTGCGGTAATAATTCCATTGGAACTATAGGTTGCTCCGGATGCCACATCCACATTTGTAGTCTGTCCGCTGATCATCTTTGGGATAATTCCTTTTGCCTTACTAAAATAGGAAGCAGTTTCTCCTGATGCGCTTGTTACATCGATCGCGCTGATTTTTCCATCTTTTACTGTTACTTTTACAGAAATAGTTCCACCAAATCCTTTGCCCGAACCAGTGTAAGTTCCATCCTTCCATGTACCGGATTCACTTACTTTAGAAACACTCGGAGCCGAACCACCTGCATTACCTGCGTTCGCTGCTGCCGCTGTCGCATTATTAGACTCCGTTCCAAAAAGTGCATTTTTTACTGCACCGATAATTCCATTTGAACTGTATGTTGCTCCGGACACGACATCTACATCTGTACTCTGTGCCGTAAGCATCTCATCAATAACCCCTTTTGCACGCTGAAAGAAAGAATCCGTCTCACCTGGAGCACTGACAACATCAATCGCTGTCATCGTCTTTTTGCTTACAGTAACATTTACTGTAACTTTTCCGCCATATCCGTTTGCAGAACCTTTATACGTTCCATCTTTTACATCAATAGCCCCCTTCTTTCCCTTCTTTGTTGTATTCTTTTTCGTTGTTTCTGCCGTTGCTGCCCTACTTTCCTTCGCAAGCGCTTCCTTAATCTGACTGATGTCTTCTGTCTCTGAAGCTTCATACTTTTTTGCCTGTGGGGTTTTGTATCCGGTAAGTACTGTCACCATAAGAACCGCCAGGCAAACCGCCGGAATTATCGCTGTAATTCCTTTCACACCTAAAACCTTATCACCAAGACTTTTAAATTTTTCAACATATTTTTTCCACTTTTCTCTCATCATATCTCCCTTTCTTTTTGAATGTATTCTTGTATTCCTGTACTCTTGTATTCTTATATTCTCGAAATCTTTTTGTACTTGATTTTATGAGAAATTTTTTGTATCATTATTTTTTTATTATCGTAAAATCAGACTCACTGGTAAAATACTCTGCGAGTCCCTCTGAAACTAGAATGCTTCCGTCATCTTTTACAAGAATCGTGTCAAACTCATCACTGTGTTCTTTCCAGTATTTCTGTGCTTTTTCCGGTCCCATAATGAATAATGATGTGGACAAACCGTCTGCAAGTGTTCCGTCATCTGATACGATCGTAACAGACGTCAGACCATTATTTGCCGGATATCCATTAGCCGGATCAATAATATGATGATATGTTTTTCCATCCTGCTTAAAATAACGCTCATATCCCCCAGAAGTAATCACTGCCTTATCCTTTATAGAAAGCACTCCAATATAACTTCCCGTATCTGCCGGATTCTCAACCGCCACTCTCCAGTCAGAACCATCTGGCTTTCCGTTTAGTGTCTGCACATTACCGCCAAGACTGATCACTGCACTCGAAATCCCATTTTCTTTAAAAATATCCATTACTTTTGAAGAAGTATATCCTTTCGCAATTCCACCAAGGTCAATCTTCATTCCTTCCTTATTTAACGTGACCTCCTGTTTTTTTTCATCATATAAAACGTGATCTGCTCCCATCAGTCCCCTTAACTTCTTCAGCTCTTTCTTTCCGGGAACACGATAGTTCTCCGTCGGGAACCCCCACGCCTGCATAATCGGATAAATCGTAATGTCAAACACTCCATTCGTGCTGTCATAAATCTCTTTTGAGCGCTTAATCAGATATCCTGTTGTTTCTGATACCGAACCTTTTCCATTCTTATTAATCTGCGAAACTTCACTGCTGTCAATCCCCGTAGAAACAAGCTGTTCAATATTGTTAATCTCATCAACCGCCTCATCCAACGCTTTCTTAGCATTCTTTCCGTAAGCCGTTAAAGTCATATACGTATCCATCGCAAAAATATCTCTTGATTCTGATTTGTCCTCTTCATTTTGATTCTTACTATTTGTATCCGCTTCTGCCTGTGTTGTCTGCTCCACAGCCTTTCTACTATCATTCTTACTTTTCTCTGTATCTACTGATGTTCCACATCCGGAAAGCATTCCTGCAGTGAACACAGTGGCCAGTAACATCGCAACTGCTTTTTTTCTAAAATTTATCACAACAATCCTCCATTATCTTGAAACTTACTTTTATTAGTTCTTTCTAACTTTATACATTATATAGAAAATATTCTGACAATGCAATTTTTTTATAAATAAGTGAGAACTTTTTTCATTAATATATATATAGTTTGACACAACTAATAATAGTATACTATTATATTTTTCGTTAGAATAAGCTAACTCAAATACCAATTATAATATAAGGAGGAACTTATGAGAAACAAATTACTTGTAGCAGGTACTCTTGCTCTTGCAATGACTTGTACTACTGTATTTTCCAGTATTACTCCAGCAGTTGTAAAAGCAGCAAGTGTATCTACAGTACAGACACAGACAGCAGAAAATAGTGATGACTACGTTTACTGCTATGCAGGCCTGACATGGGCTGAATATTGGAAGGCTGAAGGAGTTTGGGCAGCCGGAGATACCACTTCTTCTGATACAGCTGATTCACACGGTGAAAAAGATAAAGGTGCCTTTGATGCAGTAACAAGAGCTACTGTTAATCACGGACTTCACCGCGGAAGTTATCAGTGTACTGCGATTATTGAAGGTGAAAAGGGAACTTATAATATATCTCACTGGACAGATGCTAATACTGCAATCCTCACTAATGGAGAAAAAATCACCTTTACTAGGGGCGCAATCAAAACCAGTGATGGCACTGAAGATACTATGAAAGATTATAAAGTTTATGGTCTTAAATATGTACCTGTTGCAGTAAAGTCTTCTGATTTTGAAGCTTTCAAAGCAAAATATTCCGTTGTAGAAAATAACGGTACCTTAATTGGCGGCTATGGAGAAAAAAATCTACAGGCTTATAACAACGTTACTGCATCTGTTGATAAGGATACCAATGGCCTAAAGACTGCCGAAAAGCAGAGTGATGGTTCCTTCACATTTACCCAAAGAAGTAACGGCTCTTCTTCTGGTATTAAAGATAAGACTCTTAAAACTGCTGATTTAAACAATATGGGAGCAACTGTAAAGGATGCAAGCGGTAGCTACGGTGAATTTCTTCGTGTAGATTTCACAAAAAATTACGGCGATCTTGGCGCTAATATGCAGGCTGTAAAATGGACCTACTATGGAAATGACAGCACACGTTCTAAGGCACTTGCCACTTACGGAACAAAGTTTGCTGCTGATAACTGGATGCATAAAAGTATGGGAATCCAGTTAGGTCTTACAAATTCTATTCGCTGCCAGCTTCCAAAAGGATATGACGGAACTGGCTACTGGAGTTTAACCATTTATGCTCTTGGATACGCTGATTCTACATATAACTTTGAAGCTACTGATGCAAACATTGTAAAACCTGACACAAATGCTGGCGATACAACTGAGTTAAACAAACTTGTTTCTTCTGTGGAAGAGTTAAAGAAATCAGATTATACAGAAAAAAGCTGGAATAGCTTCGAAACAGAATTAAATGAAGCAAAAGACATTTTAGCAAAAGAGACTCCTACTCAGGCAGAAATCAATGAAGCAGTTGAACATCTTACAGCCGCTAAAAATGCTCTTGATAAATATGAATACGGAACAGCGAATCTTTCTTATGCAGACTTCTATTACGGAGAATTAAATGACGTAAAAGAGGATACTACTTTAGACCTCACTTCTGATAAAGCCGCTTCTTATCGTGAAAGTGGTATGTATGATGCAGTAAGTAGTGCAACAACTAATAAATATAAATCTTTCTTCTCCAGTACGTATTCAGAAGATAATGCAAACGGACAGGGTGGCTCTATTATCGGTATGAAAGACGTAAATATCGCTGTTCCAACTTCATTATATGAAAATGCGAAAAAGGCTATTTCCGAAAACAAAGAATGCAGCAACAAATTATTGGAAATTATTGGTTCTATGAAATTATCTGATAATGCACCATCTGAATATAAAATCTTAAATGGTGATGGTACTTTGACAGCTATGAAATCTGAGGTTACCGAAGATACTTCTGATACACTTACTATCAAAACACAGTCTTCCTACGGACAATATGAAGTAGATCCTGTAACTTCTGAAAACAGCCCTCTTTCTAATTTAAGTGCTAAAGATTCCTTACTTGGTATCATCGTTGAAGACGAAGATGGCAAGAAATACGGTATGGAGCATCTGGAAAACATCTGGATTGGAGGCAAATTCTCCTTTGCCGTAACAGATGGATTTAAAGAAAAGCATGGAAACACAATTGATTATAATCGTCATGAAGCTTTACAAGGTAAAACAATTAAAAAAGTTACTTATCTTGTAAAAAACGGTGCTGATATTGTTATTAATACTAACTTAAAATGTAAAACTTTAGCTGGTTCTGACAGCATTAAAGCTACCGCTAATGATAACTTTAAAGATGGTGCAACCGTTTCTGTTGATACTACTGCTGTTCCTTCTGGTTCTAATTATACTTTAAGCAGCGTAAGTATGGGAAAAACTGTCCTGACAGAAGGTACAGATTATACATACGCAAACAATACTCTGACGATAAAAGCTACAGATAATACTGGTGTGGGTTCCTATTCTATGGTATTTACAGATGATACTTACTCTGATATTGTAGCCTCCTTCACATTAGAATCTGGCTACAAGACTGGAGATATCTCCATTAATAAAAATAATCAGGTTACTCTTCCTGCCGGTGTCAACTTTAAAAAATATGTAAATAATATTACATCTATTAAAATTAATGGGGTAGAAAAAACAGGAAAAGGCGGAATTAAAGCTACTGATTTATTTGATGCAGACGGAAACATTAACTTCAATGCAGCAATTAAAGGTAAAGATGGTTCTTCCACACCTGTATTTGCAGACAAATCTGCTTCTTACACAATAGAGCTTACATCAACCGGTTACCCATCTGTATCTGGAACTGTACAGCTGAATACTTCTATCCTTGAAGCTTCCATCAAAAAAGCAGAAGCACTTGATAGCAGCAAATATACTGCTGAAACCTGGAAAGCACTTCAGACTGCTTTAACAGAAGCAAAAGAAGCAAAATCCGCTAACACACAGGCAATTGTTGATGCTGCAAACACAAAACTTACAGAAGCTCTTTCAGGCTTAAAAGAAAAAGCTGTTACTCCTTCTAAACCTGCAACGCCTTCTAACCCAGACACAACAACAACTAAAAAACCTGCTACTAAACCAGCATTAAAGAAATCAAACGTAAAACTTTCCAAACCTGTTCTTAAAGTTGGAAAAACAACAAAGAACAAAGCAAAAGTTACATGGAAAAAAGTTAAGAAGGCTACCGGTTATGAAATCCAGTACACAACAAAAGGATTCGGTAACAAAAAAGATACAAAAACAATTAAAGTTTCCAAGGCTAAGATCACATCTGCTCAGCTTAAGAAACTGAAAAAGAAAACAAGATATAAAGTCCGCATCCGCGCCGTATATACAAAAGCCGGATATCAGTCAGCTACATCAAAATGGTCTGCAATAAAAACTGTGAAGACAAAATAATAATTGTAGATTTCGTGTAGACGAAAAAAGAAACGAAAATTAGTATTTAAGCATTCCCTTTTTTGAGAACTTTTTTCATTTGGTATTTTTTGTTTGACACAACTAATTTTATATAGTATTCTCTAATTGCGAGATATATTTTCTATCTCAGACTTACAAGATTTGAATTGAATTTTCGGTGCTTAATATCTTTTTATTAGATATTCATGCATGAAAACCTGGTAGGGGACCCTCCACTAACGCACTCCGTATGCGCGCTAGGGAGAGTTCTCTAATTTTTTGCCTTAAAAATCAGTGCACAGATTTTTATACATTCATTTTCTTAATGTAAGTGTCAAAAGTTTAAATTGTGATTGCACAAATGAATACTGCAGACTTATTGACACGCCGAACACTTCAAACTGAAAAAGGAGATTATTATCAGACATGAACACGAAAAATTTATCAACTAAATTCCTGGCTGCTTCTCTGGCCGCATTGATATCTGTTCCGCAGATTCCGGTTTCCGTATCTGCTGCCGATCTGAAATCTGTTTCCATCGCCGGAAACACCTATTCTTATTCTGCGGAAGCTTTGGATGGATATACGCAGATCGGAAACAGTGGGGTATATTATGCTTTAACAGACGGAACAAAACTTTCCGGAAATTTA
>OGOP01001596.1_pt1 | contig 15523 bp, 10 predicted proteins | sample 1552591 | NCBI WGS metagenome assembly OGOP01 (sample SAMEA2580120, study PRJEB22360) | human gut metagenome | biome: human gut; feature: human-associated habitat; material: faeces | place: Denmark | collected 2008/2010 | reverse complement strand
AGGTGCAGAATATACGAAAATCGGCGCGTGCTTTTGGGAAAGTACGCGCCTTTTATGCTGTATACTGCTATTGTATTGTCATTCTGACGGTTTGATCCTTGTACACAAAAAAAGCGGCTTCACTGAATGAAACCGCTTTTGCTGTTTGAACGTATTAAATTACTCCTTCGAAATTATCTGTATAAACTCAGCCATTTCAGCACTTACCATTCCGATAACGCCGTCAGCAAATTCAAACGTAAATAATTCGGGATCAAAGCTTCTAATCGTGAGAACATCCTCGCTGCCATTAATAGACACTAACAGATCTCCATATTCGTTAACGTTGAACTCTATCATATCCAATGTCAGTCTGTTAAGAATGACCTTGTTTTCACCGTCGGTATCCTCAACAATATCCGATCCGTAACCGATTTCGAAAATATATGTATCGTTACCGATGCCTCCGCTAAGATAATCGTTACCTGTACCTCCGTCCAGAACATCGTCTCCCGCACCGCCGTTAAGCGTGTCGTTTCCTCCGTCACCGTGTATCACAATGCCGTTATCGCTCCATGCGGACATCCAGTCGTCATATTCTGTTGCGTGTACCTGTTTCAGCGGATTTTCTTCACTGTCATATGCATATCTTGTTCCGTCTGCAAAGTTCACATTGAAATTTCTGTTATCCTCAAATGTAAAGTAACCCTGAATGATCAGCTTGTCCTCAATACCTTCGAATGTAATGGTAAGATCATTCCAGTTTGTTCTGTAAACTGTTATCATATCCGCCGAAATACCGCTGCCGAATGAGATCGTGTTGACGCCCTCGCTGTCGCTGATGGTATCTGTGCCGTAACCGATATTAAAGATGTATGTATCATTTCCTGATCCGCCATATAGATAATCGCTGCCTTCGCCTCCGTCAAGAATATCGTTTCCGCCGCTTCCGTAAAGCTGATCGTCTCCGATACCTCCGTACAGCTTATCTGCGCCGTTTCCTCCGTTAAGGCTGTCGCTGCCGTTTTCTCCGATAAGAGTTACACCCCTGTCGTCCATAGCTGCGATGTAATCGCTGTTTTCAGTTCCGTAAATAGTCCTCAGAGGACTGTTGGACGCGGTTGCGTGAAGCTTAGAACCGCCGTTAAACGTAAGATAGAAATTTCTGTTTGCCTCGGAAGTAAAGAATCCCTCGATCACAAGCTTATCATCAGAACCCTCAAAGGTAACGGTAATATCGTTCCAGTTTGTACGGTAAGCCTTTATCTGATTTGCTGAATATCCGTAAATCTCAATAGTATTCGTCCCTTCGCCGTCGTCGATAGTATCTGTACCGTAGCCTTTTTTGAAAATATATGTGTCGTTGCCTGCGCCTCCGTAAAGGAAGTCATTGCCTTCACCGCCGTCAAGAACATCGTTTCCTGCGTTGCCTGTAAGTCTGTCGCTGCCCTTATCTCCGTAGAGAAAGTCGTTTCCGTTGCTGCCTACAAGCTGATCGTTGCCGTCCTGACCGAGTTTTGTAATGCCATCCTCATAAATGGAGATCATATACTCGCTGCCGTCAGTGCCGTAAATAGTTCTGAGAGGACTGTTCTGATCTGCTGCTTCTACGACAGTTCCGTCGGCAAATACAAGTGTGAAGTTTCTTGCCTCCTTGCTGATGCAGTAATTCTTAATGGTAAGAGTATCCTCAAAGCCGTCAAAGGTAATGAGAATATCGTTCCAATTGGAACGGTATGCCTTGATGCCTCCGGCGGTGAAACCGTCTCCGAACATAACAGTGTTAACACCCTCACTGTCCATAATGGAGTCGGCGCCGTATCCCGGCTTGAAGATATATATGTCGTTTCCGCTGCCGCCGTCAATGAAGTCATTGCCTGTTCCTGCGTCAATTATATCGTCTCCGTCTCCGCCGTTAATGTAGTCGTCTCCCGAACCTCCGAAAATCACGTCGTTTCCGCCGCCTGCAAGAAGTTGATCGCTGTCTGAATCTCCGAGTATATACTCGTCCATGCCGGAACCGATTATTCTGTCTCCGCTTTCTCCGCCTGCGATAACCGTTTTATTCTCATTAACGATATAGTCGTAGTTTTCCGAACCCGAAAGGAACTCTTTTTCTTCTGCTGTAATGTTATCCTTAACGGAGATTTCCTCATCTCCTATACGAAGAACATAGTTATCGGGATTTTGCTTAAAGTCTGTGATTATGAGTTTATCGTCGGTATTCCTTATACTGATAACAACATCTTCGCCCACCGAATCGATACGAAGGTCTGCAAGAGAAACTTCGTTCGTGAGCTTGATAACAGAAGTACCCTCGGTATCGTTTATTACATCTGTACCGCAATTTTTGCCGAAAATATATGTATCGTCTCCGAAACCTCCATAGAGTAAGTCGTTTCCCTCGCCCCCGTCAATAATATCGTTTCCTGCGCCGCCGTAAACAAAGTCGTTTCCGTTTCCTGCATAAATGGTATCGCTGCCCTCGTTACCATAGATAATGTCGTCACCCTTGCTGCCGTAAACGGTATCGTCACCGCCGAAAGCGTGCATAACCGAATCATCTACAACTGCCTTGAGGACATCGTCGCCGTTACCGCCGTAGATATGTCTGAACGGACTGTCCTTATCGGTAACGTGCATTTTAACTCCGTTAAATTCAAGATCGTAATTACGGTATTCCTCGCCCTTACGAAAATCCTTTATAACGAGAGTATCATTTGTACCCTTGATCGTAATTGTTACGTCGCATTCGCCTGTACCGTTTACGAGAATATCGCTTGGATCGAGTCCCTTGAATCTGAGGGTATTCAGACCCTCGGAATCGATTATCGTATCGTTTCCGTATCCCTTTGCGAAGATATATGTATCGTCTCCTGCGCCGCCTTTTAATGTGTCATTTCCTGTTCCGCCGTCGAGAGTGTCGCTGCCTTCGCCGCCAATAAGTATGTCGCTGCCTGAATCTCCGTACAAGATATCGTTGCCTGCTCCACCACTAATAGCGTCGTTTCCGTTTCCGCCACGAAGGTTATCGTTACCACCTTCGCCAAAAGTGAAATCATTATTGTTAGTACCGCTATACGAATCATTAGCTTCTGTGCCAAGATATGTGTTACCTGATTTTGTTAATTCAACAATATCCGCATAATTCGCTGAATAGTGATCACTGTAATCAGTAAAGCATGATGTCCCGTTGATCTTATCATACGACTTGAGATAAACACCAAAGTCATATACTAAATAATCAATATTTTCTCCCTCAGCAGCTTTTTCATCAAATATATAATTTAAAAGCTCTAAGTTAAGATTTTTGTTGCCGTTCTCGTCCTCGTATTCGTAAACTGCATTCAAATAGCCACCAAGACCACAGTACATATTAAGAATATTGTAATACTGATTTTCTATATTTATATATATATCCTTTAATATTGAAGCTGCATTAGAGTTCGGATTTGAACCTCCTACACCCTCAAAATCACGTCCCATGAACTGCTCGATCACGTGAAGATCTCTTGCATCTATATTTCCGCCTCGGCTGTTGATTACAATATTTTCAGAATCTGTTATTTTGTAGATAATCTTTTTCAGATAGCAGCGTTTCATAACTATATCCGTAGATTCGCTGAATTGATAGCAAAGTTCAAGCAATTCTCCGCTTTCATCATCATTGACAGCCTGAATTATATTGGGAACATTACCCGCTGTTACCACGCCGTCCTGAGTTGTATCAGATGAATTTACAGGGAACCAGAATTCGCTGATATCCACAGTCGATACAGCACCGTTTTTGTTAATTGTAACGCTTGCCGATTCCGCAATACGTGTGCCTGTTTCTTCATCTACAATGCTGACTTCCGAATGTTCAAGGCTAATGGAAACAACGCCGGTTTCATTTAAAGTTTTAAGTTCGTTTGATTCGGATTTTCCGTTATGGTTAGCGTCTATCCACACTCTTAGATTAGAAAAAGCAGCATCATTATTATCGATTATTCCATCGCTGTTATCATCAAGTTCTGCAAGTGCTTCAAAGCCGGATGCGGATTTTGAACCGTCTTTAAGAATTACCTGATCTCCGAAAAGTTCTCCGCCGTTATCGATATTTCCGTTTCCGTTTCTGTCTAACGCTAAAAATCCGTCCTCTGTACCTATCCATGCTGTTTTCTCTGCAAATCCGTTATTGTCAAGGTCAAAATTTACACCGTGTTCAAGTGAGCGCAGTTCTATGCCTGATTCGCCTAGGTCTATTATGAGAGGATCGCGGGGCGGCTGTGCTTTGCCTGCTCTGTCATAATTACCGGATTCGCCTTGCATTGCTTTCATTAAATCATCAAAGTCATCAAAATCATTGTTATCAGCAGCCGTTTCAAATTTTTCACGCCATTCTTCGCCATACAATACTTCTAACATTTCAAGATAATCATCTGTTGAAAGCTGTCCTGTAACAAACATGGCAGCACAAGCTTGGTTAGTTTTTGTTACGCTATCCATTCCGCTTGGTTGAGCTGCATAGTATGCTGCATAAATAAGCAATGCAGTTTTGATAGCAGCCATATTATCGTCTTTAGATTTATCATTATATGTTATTCTTTTACTTCTGTCTATTCCATCATCTTTGGCATCTTTGTTTGAATTAGAACCATTCTGGTTTTCCCATGGTATTACTTTTGGTACAGGTTCTTCTTTTGGTTTTTCATCTCTCTTAACAGCAGTACGATGGAAATTGTATATGATTAAACCTTGTTCAAGGTGACTGTAGGTAACATCATACGTTACATCTTCTGTCCATGTTTTTCCACCTCGTTCACAATATAGTTCCAAACTAAAAGAAAATTCTCCATCTTCTATATTAGTACCATCAGTGTTTCCACATTTAAAATTCCCCTCGCCATTTTTAATATAGTTATTCAGCTGATCTAAACCCTTTTGTTTGTTTTTGTCTGCATATGAATGTGGTTTCACCTCCCATAAGTAGTTAGTTTCGTTATTTATCTCATATACATCTGCATAGCCATATGTTCCCTTTGTCCCTTTTTCCGATTCTTTTACATTTTTATAATCAATTCTCAACTCTCCTGTTTCAACCTTATTATTGGAATTATTCCAAATATCTTTCTGAACCCTCTTATGTATTTCGTTATACGGCAGCAAATCATATTTATTTAGCAGATACCAATTATTCTCAGATTGATGAGTTGTATCATAAAAATTAGTCTCATAAGTTATCTCTTCATATATCTCTTCTTCTGCAATGACATCATATTCGACGTTATTTAAACCTGGCATTGGTTCTAACCATATCAATTGGGTTATTGTTGCCTCGTCAGCACATACATTGATGATTAAGTTCGAAGCATTTGGTAAAATAATTCCAATTGCCAGTGCAAAACATATAAGTCTTTTAAATAATCCTCTCATTTTCATATATAATATCCTCCTAAAAATTGTATTTTATGGATTATTTGTGTTCGCCAAATAAAAAGTACATAGAAAGGGCTTCTATGAATTAAATATGAACGTGTTCATATTTGTCCATTTCTGCCTTAATTGTCTACAAGCATATAAGTGTAAGCTGGGTCAACAATGTGCGTAGCACAGGCGTTAGCCCTTGTTGTTGACGCAGTTTGCACTTATATGCTACAATCTGTCAAGGCAGATAATAAATTCACAATTAAGCTTTTCAACTATGATATTTGCGAGCCCTTTTTATGCATTTTCTAAAGACCATAAACAGTTATTAAATATCCACCCCATATGACCTAAGAATCCCGATATTTTTTTCTTTTCTTCGTCTTATTTCTGCCATGGTTTCATCATGCAGTTGTTTATTATTGAGAATATTACCTATATATTCTTTCCTCTCTTTGCTGCTTTGCTTAATATCTTCACATGATTTGACATAGTCAGCTTCTGTAAAACCGTTTATATTGTGTTCTGCTTTATATAATGCACGTTTAATTGCATTTTTCGCTCTTCTGTCGGCAATTTCATATGGGTCGTCAAGCTCAAAACAAAATAACCCGTCGCGATCATCAATATGCCTGTAAAACTGTACATCAGGTCCAAAAATATCGAGCCCGGAAAAATAAAAAGTATAAAGATAATCTATCACATCACTCAATGTTTGTACTTTTTCAAATTCCGGCAAAACCCACTTTTTAACTTCGTTTAACGCTCTTTCAAATGCGTTTATAATACTTTCGCTTTCAAATTTTGGGAATCCAAAATTCATTATGTTACTTCTGTACTTTCCGTCATAATCATATACGTGACTACGTTTGTAGAACTCCGAAATGCCGATCATCCAATTGCAATTCATTCTCGGACTGCAATTAAGATTAATTTCCGATCTGTATATAGTAGCAATTCCAGCTGTTATATTAAAAACATTTTCGCTTTCTTTCTTCAAACCGATGATTTGAATAAAGCTGTTATCAACAAAGCGTATATAATGCGGATATTTGGTTTTTGCCTTAACAAACCCCAACGGTTCAAGAGCTTCACCAAAAACCTGTTTAAAAGCCGCATTTAAAGTAAGCTTTTTCTTGCCGACCTTGGAATCAGTAATTTTCTTTTTGAAAAACATCGGAATAATATTTGTATCCTCGTCCGCTTCGCTTTCAAAATCCTCATAATCCGAAACCATATATTTCGGCTCGATTCCCAGTACAGAAGCTGCTTCATACAAGGTATCCTCAACAAAAACCCCGTCCTTGTTCCATTTTTCAGAGAGCTGCTCCCACGTTTTTCCCGACGCTAAAAGCTGTTCCCAGCAATCACGTTTTCCCTTTTTGGAAGTACCCTCGTCAAATCCGTACCCCGAACCGTCGCCTACGATAACCGTGTCCGCAGCAGACGAATCTTTATACAATTCCAGTACTGCAAAGTCGCTGTCTACAACGTCCATACTGAAACTGCTTGTTTTCATTTCCGTCGCCGTCTGTTTAGCGTCGGTCTTGACCCGATTAGTATCGTCCCTGTACGCCTCGCAAGTGAGCGTTACCCATTTGCCGCTTTCGGAAAAAGCAAGAATATAACTTACGCTTGATTCTTCCTCAGAGCATGGCACAAAACTACGTTTTTTCATTACATCTCCGAATGCTTTTATGAACTGCTCTCTGCTGACATTGTTCTTTATTTGTACCGATGAAAAAAATCTGCCCATGATGTCCTCCTTAAATTTCTGAATATATTCGGCATTCCCAAACTTTGCTAAAAGATACCATAAACAAGTTCATTTGTCTATAGATATCTGAAATACGGTCATAAATTTGGTGTAAGCGGTTAATATAACTTGAATTTTGTAATAAAAAGGAAAGTGGCGGACAAATCTGCCCGCCTAATATCAAACAATATTACCGTTGATACCTACATAAATATCCACTAAATTGCTACCATTAATGTAATAGTAAAAATCAGTTATCGGCTGATAACACTTTTGAGATAAATATTTTTGCATTTTATTGCGTGAATTTATTAATGTGTCATAAGTTCCGATATGCCGTGCCCTGACTGCGTTGAATATCTTGAACTCAGGCTTGTAGACATAAAACTCGTTGCTTTTGAATTTTTTATCTACAGGTACAAGAAATTCCAAATCCAGTATCGTTTCATCTGTATCGTAAGTATTTTCTTTTAGAGAAAAAATAATATTTCCGATTTGCTCAAATTCAAGTAACTCCAGACTTTTTGAGATGTGATCAATCAATTTGCCAAGTCTGCCGTATGTTGATCTTGTTTTATACGACAAAAGAGATTCAACGGATAAATACTGCTTTTCAATTATTTCCATGCCTATCCCATCCTATTACTTAAAAATTATTTGCCAGATGTATCTCCACATTTGATATCCCTCCCCGTTTTTCATTTCGGGAGTAGTATAGATTTTTTTCTTAAGTTAGTCTATAGATATCTGAAATACGGTCATAAATTCGGCGTAAGCGGTAGTTTTAACGTGATTTTATTATAAAATTGTACTTGATATATAAATAGTTCTATGTTATAATTAAAAACAAGGGAGGCGAAAAAAATGAAGATTGCTGTATGCGACGATGAAATGATATTATATGAAGAATTATATACGCTTTTAAACGAATATTCCGCATTAAAAAAAGAGCCGATCTTAACTGCATATTTCAGAACAGGGAATGATCTTTTATCAAGTACCGAAAAATTTGATCTTATATTTATGGACTATCAGTTGGACAATATCGACGGATTGGAAACTGCCAAACGTCTGAGATTAAAAAAGTCAGACGTTGCCATTATTTTTCTCACCGCTTTTCCTAAAATCGTTTTTCAATCTTTCGAGGTAAATACTTTTCGATTTCTTGTAAAGCCGATAAAAAGAGAAGAGTTATATAAAGCGTTGGACGATTATCTGGAATCTATAGAAATTGACGATTTTCTTATGATAAACACAAACGACGGTTCTTGGAAGATCAGATTATCCGAAATAATTTATGTTGAATCAAAGGACAAACATACTATAATACGAACTATAGATAATTATTTTGAATGCTGCCGATATATGCAGGAAATTGAAAGGATGCTTCCTAAAGACCGATTTATACGGTCTCATAGATCATGTATTGTAAGCTTTCTTCACATAAGGAATCACGATAATAAAACTATCTGCTTTGATAATAACGAGCGTGCCACCATAAGCAGGAGATACCTGACCGATTTCAAAAAGGCTTTTCAGGAGTACATAGTAAGGTATAATACAAAGGACTGATACAATGAACAATGTGATCTCAAATATCGCTTTTATCATTTCGGATTTGCTCCTGCTTTTCAACTTGGTTCTGATAAACATATCCGGCATTTTAAAAGAACAAGGAATCAGTCCGTTAAAATTGTTATCTTTGTCCGTTATTCATGGAATTTACACCATGATTTTTAATTTATATTTTGCCGGGGCATCAAAGCTCGTAATGTCGCTGCTGCTTACCGTATATTATCTGCGCTTTGTGGTTTTTCCGTGTATTATAACAAAAAGAACAAGCTTTATATCGTTCTATATGCCTTTACTGCTGATATCACTGGATTCTCTTATTCAAAGCTGTGTTCTATGGATATTCAAGCTCACGACATCGTTTTCAAACGAATTAATGATAAACAAAATATCTTCAATGGCGTTTCAGCTTTTGATTTTGGCAATAATCTGGTTTTTAAGTAAAAAGGGTGTTTTTAAAAATTTAAAATTTGCATTCAGATCCACTTCTAAAGCAGTCGGTATACTGATACTTTTATGCGTTTTTATTATGGAGGGTGTTGTTACGCTTATTTCCTTTGAAACAGACAACGTTTCCGTACAAAAGGGATTTTCAGAATTCTTTCTTCTTATCTTAATGCTGATAATGTTTGCTATTATGCTTCTACTGCTCATAAACAGTATGTCAAAAAAATATTTTCAAGACACGTCCGATCTGCTTTTAAAACAGATAGACTCTCAGCTCCGACATTACCAAGCCTTAGACGATATGAAAAAAGAATTTCACTCTTTTAGACACGATTACATCAATCATATGCAATGCGTTTCGGCGCTGATTTTAGCCAATAAAAACGAAGAAGCTGTACAGTACATAAATAAGCTATCTAAGTCCAGAACCGTAACTGAAAAGCCGTTTGAATGTGGGAATCATATTCTGGATTCGATTCTTGCAGAAAAAGCGGAAGCAGCCAAATCTTATGATACCGAAATACAGCTTGACGGTTTATTCACGCACGATTTTGATCCTGTTGACCTATGCGTTATTTTTTCCAATGCTCTTGACAACGCCATAGAAGCCTGCGGCAAGATCGGCGGACATAAAATAATAAAAGTTAATCTTAATATGCAGCAGGGATATCAGTTTATTTCTATCAGCAACCCGACAAATGATGTAAATGCTGATCTTAAGACGTCCAAAGACGATAAAACTCATCACGGCTTTGGCATTAACAATATACGAAACGCTGTTAGCAAACATAACGGTACTTTTGATATACATAATTTTGACGATATGTTTAAGATTAATATTACTCTTAAATTATGAGATATTTCCATACGAAAAAAGGAGTGCTTCACACTGATACGCACTCCTTTTTTACTACTTATCATTTCCGCATTTATGACGATTTCCCGATTGCTTTTTATTATTTCTGCCCTCTCCGTCCAAAGAGCTTTCAGCCATTGTATGGTCGCCATTAGCCTTCATTCTTCTGATTTGGTTTGGATCAAGCTGTGAATCCTTTGCCATGTTATCAACTCCAATCTGAATTTAGTATGTGCGTATATTATCAGTATATTCCTCTGGCGATTTATCCTCTCTCTCAGTCCCTTAAACACTGGCTGCCTCATACCGCCGCTTTCTGTTTTTATCATATATTTTACGGTACATACAAGTTCAGGCTTTACCCAAACGGTTCGTTTTCTTTCGGAACTTCAGAAAACGAACCGTTTGTTCTGTCAATTTCCTTTATTTTTTGAACGGCTCACCGCCCACGCCCAAGGTAACATGACCCTTGTATACAAGCTTGCCGCCGTTGTACTGACCGAGGATTATGCTGTTCAAGCTGTTTTCTTTCGGATCAAATCCCAGAACGATAAAATCATCGTCCTGCAAATACTTGATCTTTATCCAATTCTTTGTTCTGCGGTCAAAATAGTATTTGCTGTCCTTGTGTTTTGCAACAATGCCCTCAAGGTCCTGCTGTTCGGTAAGGTTATAGAACCGAATACTGTTTTTCTCAATAAATCTTGATACCGCAAATCGGCTGTCATCTGATTTTACCGCTTTCTTCAGAAGTGCTTTTCTTTCAGTCAGCGGCAAGTCAGTGACCTGTCTGTCTTCATAATACAGAATATCAAAGGCTGTAAAACAGGCAGGATATTTCTTTGCCGCCATATGAAGAACCAAAGTGGTTTGTGGAGGCGAAGAGATAATGTGCAGAAGATACAGCTTGTTTTTGATGATGAATACGATTATGACATAGCGAAAATGATGGATATTCTTAAACGGAATTATCCTCAGACGCAAATCAAGCAAGGGGAGATCTTTCCGACGAATACAGCTCCTGTCCTTATCATACAGAACTCAGAAATTACATCTGTTCCATATACTTGGGGATTTCCGAATTTCAGAAACAAAGGCGTGATGATTAACGCCAGAGCTGAAACGGCAGAGGAAAAGAAAACATTTAAATATAGTCTGCTGAACCGCAGATGCGTTATTCCAAGCACAGGCTTTTGTGTATGGGATCGTGCCAAGCCAAAGTACCTATATTCCTTCGAGCAAAACGCTGTATATGGCAGGATTCTATAACTTTTTCAATAACGAACCAAGATTTATTAATCTGACCACATCTGCAAATTTATCTGTCAGTACTATTCATCGCCGAATGCCTGTTGTTCTTGAAAAACAGCAGACAGAAGAATGGATCACAGATAACGATACAGTGCTTTCTATTCTTCACAATATGCCGCCGATGTTAGAACATAACGCTGTACAATCGGAATCAATATGAATGCTCATAACTCTGAGCCTGCTCTTCCTTGATACCCAGCGACAGCTTTTTTTGACTTATCATTCTCCGCAGCCTGCTATCCACCGTCTGCCTGACCGACTTGTACTTTTGCTCATAGTCGTCCTCTATACACCTACTAAGACTAACAAACAAACTAAAAATCGTATTTGCAAGCAGATCACTCTCAAACTTCGATATGTCGTCCGGCATAGCCTGTGCATACTCATTGCCATCGTTTGCGGACTTTGTAAACCATTCGATAGCTTGTTCCTTATCTTTTGTAAATCCTTCTGCACCAAAAAGATAGATCCTGCCAAGCTGATAACTTGCCCAATGATTTTTGTCAGCACAATTCTCAAAATAATTGACAGCTTTTTGTATATCATACTTTTCTTCCTGCAAATACAACTTAGCAAGTGCATACTGCGTGTACTCATTATCTGCCACCAAGAGCAAATACTTTTCTGCTTTGTCCAGATTTTGAGGCATTATCTCGCCCTGCAAATAAATTTTGCCTAGTCTGTAACAAGCGAAGACATCTCCGCTGTCCGCACACTCGGTAAGCAAGGCTATTCCTTTTTCAATGTCCTGTTCCAAATGCTCTCCTGAAATATATTCAAGGGCAAGAAATCTTTTTGCATTGCTGTTTTTAAGTTTGACAGCTTTCTCAAGCAATTTTACTGCACTATCTGTATTCTGCGGAATGTGTTCACCTATCAAAAGTGCTTTGCCATACTCAAACAAGCCGTTCTTGTTATTCATTTCAGCTGAACGTCTGAAGTATTCGATGGCTTTTGTAACATCTGAGTCTGTTCCAAGTCCAAGATTGAACATTTGCCCTAATTTGTAAAACAGATCGTCGTTCGCCATATCATCGCTTTCGATTTTCAAAAATCCCGACAAAGCTTGTTTGTAATATCTCTGTGCTGTATCGTTATCTTTGGTTACATACTCTCCATATCTGTACATTTGAGCGATAGAATAAGCCGCATAAGGCTGCCCCTGAGAGGATGATCTCTGATACCAAAGAAAAGCCTGCGACAGATCTTTCTCTATACCGCTGCCATAGTAATACAGATTTGCAAGGCTGAACTGAGCAAACTTGTTTTTCTGTTTTGCCGATCTTTCAAACCACTCAAAGGCTTTTTGATAGTTCTGCTCCGTACCAAGACCATAACAAAACATTTTGCCTATACGATACTGAACATATGGCTTTAATTTCTTTGAGTTTGGTTCTATTTGCAAAAAGCCCTGCAAAGCCTGTGTGTATTTTGCAATAGATATTTCTTCGCTTTTTTCGCCAAGCTTGTCGGTAGAATAAAGCTTTCCGAGATCGTAAACAGCCAAAACATTCCCACGCTGTGATTCAGATAACAAAAGCTGTTCAGCTTTCTTAAAATCATTGAGCTTAGCGTCTTTGCCATAGATAAGCTTGCAGGCTTTTTTGTATTGATCGTTCCATTTGATATAGTATTTTATTGCCGCAGCCGATTCATCTGTTTCTTTCTCTTCCAACGGTTCTGCGTCATCAAACAGAGGTGACATATTCTGAGGCGTATTATCAATGTATTCATCATTTGGTTCAGAATTTTCAATTTCAGTATTTACGTCAAAGGGTTTCATATTAAGTACTGTACGAATTATCATATTCCGCACAGGCTGAAAAACTTTGTTATCGACCAGTTCAGGAAGTTCCATTTCTTTCTGAGTATACGTCTTGTATTTCAATCGTTCAAGACCGCACCATTTCTCATAGAGCTGTTGTATATTTTCATCTTTTGCAAGCTCTGAAAATATTTTATTGACGGTTTCCTTTATCTCCATTGGAAGATAGCCGTAAACTTTTTTGCCTTTCACATTCTGTAATTGGATATATAGTTTTCTGATAAGTTCTTCAAGCTGTGGATCTGTATGATCATTACTTGCGATCATATTTACAATGCTTTCAAATTCGTTTTTGGAAACCGCTTTCAATTCATCACGGCTTACTGTCTGTTCCTGATAAATGCTTTGCAGATCATCATGAAAAATATCGTTTGCAAATACCGAACGCACTTTATCTATTCCAGCCTTTGTCAGAAAGCCTTGCTTTGGATTTGTTGAATAAACAAGCAAATGGATATGAGGATGATGAGTAGTATCGTGGTAAGCGGCGTACCACTTCAAATTGCAAAGTGGGATATTCTGTGCTTTGGCAATATCTGAAATATGCCTTTTCACAAGCTCACGCCAGGCGTCTGAATTATCAAAGCCAAGCCTTACAGCATCTTCACGGCGAAGTGAAACAACGTGTGACCAAACATTGCCTTTATGTTCAGCTATCTCATTTGCCGCTTGATTCAGAATTATTGGCTCGTCCTTTTCGTTAAACAAGCCGTGCGAACCTCTCTTTTCAACGCCCGGACGCATAGCCATATACCCGACAAAATTCTGCCGGTTTCCAACCACGTCTGCATTGCGTTCTACTATCGTGCTTATCAATTCACCGGCATTCTCAATGGTCGACTCTCTTTCATAGTCCTCATACTCAAGGTATCTTTTGGATTCAGGAAAGTCGTTTATCAGGTCGTTAATAAGCTGCTCTTGATTTTTAGTTGCATTGGTATTTCTGTCAACAAATTTTTGACTTCGTTTCTCGACTGTTTCACGGGTAGCAATGTACTTTGTATAGTTCCTTCGTTTAGTTTTATTCTGCTGATTTCCGTTTTTCAGATAACGGCTCGTAACGATAAGCTGCGACATTTTACACCTCCCTTATGATAATAAGCACCGCAAAGTTGCATTTCACTACATTTCACCAAATAATTTTGACATTTCACAGCACGATGTATTCTTATATGATATAATATAACTGGTTATAACATATCACTGAAAATCCATTTTGTTTCTTGGGTGCTTGGTCTTTAAGATCTCCTTTTGCTTTGATGATGTAACGTGCGTGTAGATCTGAGTCGTAGTTATCGAGCTGTGACCCAACATTCTTTGTATGTAACGAATGTCCACGTCCTCTTCCAAAAGCAGAGTCGCAAACGAATGACGGAACATATGAGGCGTTATGTGCATTTCAACACCACATTGACTGCAATAGGAACTCAGCATATTTCTTACGGACTGCTCTGTCATTCTTCTGCCGAGCTTATTGACGAAGAAGTACCCTGACACGGCGATCTTATCTTCAAAAAGCAGTCTGTACCTTTTAAGTATGCTGAGCACAGCCATATTTTCCACGGGTATAAGGCGTTCTTTTGAACCTTTGCCGTAGAACTTAACGGAGCGTCCTAAAAGATCAACATTTTCTGGTTTGAGAGTACATATTTCGGCTATCCTTGCACCTGTTGCGAAAAGCAATTCGATCACAGCGGCATTTCTGACGGCACATTTCATTTGGTAAGCACTTTGGGCTGAACCTATTTGCTGATAAGAAAAAGAAATTATCTTAGCGATCACGTCGAGAGGTATCGTTTTGGGCAGCAGCACAGGTTCTCTGATCGAAGTTTCGAGCTTATCAAATGGGTTAAAATCTATATAGTCTTGCAGCAAAAGAAAGTGGATAAAAGCTTTTAGAGTAGCAAGCTTACGTTTCACGGTTTTCGGCTTGTACTTTTTATTCAGGCACTCGATGTAATCCCACAATGCTTGTTTTGAAAGCGTATCGGAAAACAGCACATACTGCGAAAGATCGATTTTGTATGCACGAACAGTTTTGTCGCTAAGCTTTTTATGGTAACGGCAGTAATCGAGAAATTGGTCTACAAAAGGTCTATATTCAAACATCAAAACAGCTCCTTAAAAATACTTAGGCAAAGCAATTTGGTCAACATTCACAAAAAGCACAAATGCTTGCGAATAAAATTGCTTTTAAGCCTACCTTATATTATATCAGAGTTGTTTAAGTTCGACAAATTTAGACGATTTGTGAATTTTTACAAAGTTTTCAAAAGCTGATTGACTTTTTTAGGAATGTGTGATATGGTATTATATGTGAGTGGGTTATTGACGGATAACTACAAATTATCATGCGTAATAGGTGAGGATA
>OGOP01001585.1_pt1 | contig 15602 bp, 4 predicted proteins | sample 1552591 | NCBI WGS metagenome assembly OGOP01 (sample SAMEA2580120, study PRJEB22360) | human gut metagenome | biome: human gut; feature: human-associated habitat; material: faeces | place: Denmark | collected 2008/2010 | reverse complement strand
TCTTTTGTGACCAAGAGTTCGAAGAGTCTCACGGTCACGAGCTCATTAATCAAATAGTAAAGATTTCTCGTAATCCCCCATATTCAAAGATTTTATATCAATTATTAATGGAGTATCCTGACCAATTTATTAAACGCCTTGAAATTATGAATGACCAAGCGGCTATTATAATTACCAATATTTTAGGTATTAATAGCGAATCTGAAGAGATAATGCAAAAGTTGTATTCCAGCTTAAGATGGATCATGAAGTCACGTGTTAATTTGCCATTCTACTTACAGGTATATAGCTCTTTGGTAACTCATTCTGAAGTCACAAATCCAGAGCATCTAAACTTATTTTTAACATTTGTGGACGGACAAAATGAAGATGTTCACCGTGGAGTTTTGGTGTTGGTTATACAGAACTTGCAACTACAAAAAACGAAAACATCAAACGTAATATCAGAGTATCTAGAAATGATTATGGATGAAAACGAACTCAGTTACGGCAGCTTTGTTAATTTCGTATCTGTTCAAACCATGTGTTTCCCTATTATCCCCGAAATATGTGCCACCATTTACCAGGATGACAAAACAAGAAACCACTTGTTGCAACGCATAAACAGCATTATCAAGGGTGAGGACATTCCTTTAGCTTTGCCTACTTTGAAATTGATTACAGCCTCATGCATTATTGAGAATTGTCGAAATTACACTGTTTCCAACTTTCTCAAGTTCCTAACACAGGGGTGTAAAATCAGTAATAGCAAAATCCAAGTTGTTTCAAGTGTAACTATCAGTAAACTATTGAAATTACTCGAAGTTGAAAAGAAGGATTCTGAGATAAGTGTTATACACTTAGCTGAAATTTTGATAAATTATTTCAAGCATGCCAAAGTTTTAGATGAATACGTGGAATACTCCGTAGAGGGGTTGATGTATTTGTCATTGTACTGGAAGGTCAGAGAATTAATTCGAATGGATGTAAACTTAATCAAACTATTTCTTGCAAAGCTCAAAGAGACATCAACAGATTCCACCAATATTAATACGTCATTTCAATATGGAGTGTTGTCAATTTTCTCAAATTTGACAAAAACAAGAGATACCAATGACAAAGAATCAAATTCAAACACTAGAAATCGTTTAAAAACAGCAGCAAGTCCTAAATATGGATCCAATAACGAACAAGAAAACCAAGAAGGCATTACTTTATTTAACCGAGAACTACTTAACGATAACAAAATTGTATCCACTATAGCCTCGTTAAAGTCTTATAAATCAGGTTCAAATAATTCACTTTCTGAAGTAATCAAAATTATATACCACTTGTCATCAGATCAAAGGAAACAGGTCCGAATCGAATTGGTCAAACAAGGTGCATTGACTATAGTGTTAAATTATTTAATTAATTTCAGTGAAATGAAACGCCACGGAAACTTAATAAGAGCCTTTCCTAAACTACAAGACGAAATAGTTCAACAGTGTCGTACTTACGCTAATAGGTCGTTGGCAAGAATGTTGATTGTTGTTGATCCTCAAACTGCGTTTTCCAAGTACGATTCACGAGTTGCTATACCATTTCTAAAGGAATTGTTGGGTCCAGATATATCCCAATATCAGGGAGGTGATACCGATTCTTATCTTCACGACATGTCATTATTGGATCATTTTGAATGCTTACTAGCATTAACCAATATAGCAGCCACAGCCAAACCAGAGCTTAAGCATTACATGGTTACACAACTATTTGATTCGTATTTAGATAACTTTATTATTTCAGAAGATTCGAAAATTCGAAAAGCAACTTGGGAATTGATAGCAAACTTGAGCACAGAAGTCCCTCTTTTAGTGAAATTCTTTAACTGGGATGCCGAAGCTGCCAGAAAGCGATTCGGCTTATCGATGCAATTGCTTCAATCAGGGGAAGTGAGTTTACAGGCAACCATTGCTATTTTCTTGTTGCATTCTACAGATATTGATCCACTAGCAGCACAGATTGTGTCTGACGACAATAAATTCAATACTTTCATTGACATAATAACGGACATTTTTTCGACTCAATTGAGTGAAAAAAGTTTGATTTTACCAATGGAATACGTGCTATTAAATTTAGCAATTGCTGCTGGAAATCATTCTAAAACGAATTTCTCCACTTTAGCTTCAAATACAAAATTGAAAGATTGTTGCCGAGATATACTTCGATCCGGAGGGGAAGAAGAACGAGAAGTAATAATGGAGGTAATCAAAACTTGTCAGTTTAAATAGATTTAGTGTGCCATGGTTTCTGTTTTATTTCTTTATTTATTATTTCTAATACTTTTAGTGTTTATTTTTTTTTAAAAGTGTATATATCTTTGCGCTAAGGTTTCATTGCCATGTTCGACATTTGAAACCAATTGTCTAATGCTTTGCGACGACTTATCACTATCTATTTTGACACGAATAGCCTTATGTAGACTTGTTAAATATTCAGCGAAACTTGGCCCGTTGACAGTCTTTACAGCATTTCCTAGCTCGTCCTCCATCAACAACTCTTTGAATAAAAATTCAGCGGGATCAATGGTTTTGCGAATTATGTAAACACCAGTATAGTTTGGATAAGAAACCCCATTAATCTGTTGCTGAAAGTATTTAACAACGCAACGAGTTTGCTGAGAGATTTCAGTAGACAATTCTGGCAACTCATCCATCATTGGGTTTATGTTCTTAATATCATCAACATCACTTCCAAATAAATCTTTCAAAAGCATTGGATTCGTGTCAGGATCAATCCAAAGATAAACACGCTCACCATTACAAAGAATGTAAATACCACGATCCAAATTTCTAATAGTCAAATCCTTGTACAATGGTAATTTTGCAAATCCAGTAGTCTCATCAAGAATACCATCTTCTGGCTGCAAAGAATGCAACTCTACCAATGCTGGATATAGATGATACATCAATCTTTCGATAGGCATTGTTAACATTTGATACATGTCTGCCATTCGAGCATCTGCAGTTAAACCGGCAGACGCACGCATTACTGTGCTTTTAAGGAACGACAACATGTACAATGGCAAATGCTTCAAAGAATCAGGGAACAACATTTTATTTGATAAAGTTTTGGCATGATTATGCCCAAACTCATTCATCGCACGATAATGAGTAAAAATATCTACCAATTTGTTGTTGATCGATTCACGTAATTCAAGCAATGATTGTTGACCAACAAAAGATAGTGTATCTCTCACAATTGTTGTCACAACTGCATTTTCATCAGTAAAATGGAATACATCTTCTAAACTCTTGCTCACAGCTAGTACCAAGTTTATCACTCTTACTTTTCTTACACCGTTTGGATCAGTGTACAAAAGGGCAGCCTGAAAATGACAATCCAATTTAGGACTTAATTTTCCGTCATATTCAAGCAAAATCGTAAATGTCAGGTCCTCGCTTAATACCGGGATTACAGGGTCTTGAATATTTCCAACTATACTAGTGTCACTAATAGATGACAAAGTCCCATAGTATTGTGTAACTTGCAATCCGTTAGAACACCGCAATTTCAATTGACCTTGATAACCACTGATGTTTTTCACAGAATTATAGATCTTGGCAGTCAAGGCTCTACCATCTCTTTCAAAATCAAAATTGGCCCAACGAGTGATTTCTCCACCTGTGACAGACGCTAACCAGCCAACATTAGAAAGATCGACAGGTGTATGTGACACCACATGAACATCAAGACCAACACTTTTTTCAATAAATTCTCTTGCCAAGAGTTTGTAATATTCGTTATCAGCCGAGAACAATTTTTTCTCAACTTCAGGAGCAGCTGTTCTCCCAATAGTTTTGTTATCTTTATATTTCAACCCGCCAGGCCCCCAAGATGGCAAATTACTTAATAACGAAATAATTTTCCCACCGCCAAACAAATCTAAACACATACTTGCTGTACGACAAGCAGCAGAAAAACATGGTTCCGAATCAGAAACTCTATCCTGTGAAGCCAAGTTCTCAATATAGTTCAATGCATCTTCGATGACAAATCTACTCTCTTCAGGGTCCACAAACAACCCTTCACTGAATGGAACAAAGGGGTCTTCCAAATCGGGAGATACAGAAATCTGAGTTGTTTCCAATGATGAAGACAAGTTAAAGAAATGAATTCGTTTATCAAATGCTATAATAGCCACTTTTGTCTTGTATGACCGATCATGATTGCATCCATTGGTAGCATCTTCACTAGAGTTATTGTAGCTAAATAAAGTAGCACGGATAGCATCTGTAATCAAAATAGGCAAGTTCTGCTTCATGCTGTTTTCAGTAATATCAATCAAATAAACAATATGTAATGGGTTTGAATCCTTTTCTGGTCCGCCAAAGTTATACTCTTTAGGCACCACAATATCATACACCCCTTTATGCAATTCTGGTCGAACAAATTTATCGACTCTATACCCACGCCCATCCAAAATCGAAGCGTATTCTGAAGGAACAACATTATTAGCAAACTGACATATATTACAAACAAACCTTTGATTATGTGTGAATTGCATGGAAGGGTTGACGTAAGCCCGACAACGATGACATCTGATAGGGCCAATGCTTAATGGATCTTCTGGGGTATTGTTTGGATCATTCATACTAAAGTCGACGGTTTGAACTTTTTCTTCTGTCAGTAATAAGGGGGCAAATGGTCTTACAGTAATCGACATTGGTAATTTTGTTGCCAGTCTTAATTGTTCTGACTCGGGGACATAATACATTGTTGATCTCATGAATTTAGACAGGGCGTTCCCTTGATCTATTGCATGGAATTGTGTTCCTGCCTCAGGAGGCACTGTATCTGTAAATGTTTGAAATGACTTATAGGTTCCCTGAGCATCAGGAGTGTTGTATTCTCGTTGTGAATCGAGTCTATGTTCTTGCAAAGATAAGTCGTGATTTTGATGGAAATTCCTAGAATCCTGTAAAACTGTTTGGTCAAGTTCAGTTGAATTAGAAGCTGTTGCAAATTGCAGATGGTGGTGATCTTGTGCTTGTGACACAAGAGGAGATTGTTGAAACTGGCCAGTTGAATTCACTACGGGCGAGCCATAAACTGAAGCATAGTTTTGAGGATATCCTGCAACAATAGGTGATGACGGAAAAGCAGGAGTAGAGCTAGTTGTCGGGATTGGACTATTGAACTCGGTATGAAAAGCTCTTACAGGACGCCTTGACTTCTTTTTGGAAGAATGTTGTTGTTGTTGTGCACTTAATGATTGTGGTTGATCCAAATTTAATGCATGTAAGTTTTCACTCAATTCGTTGCCATTAATTGCTGTATTGGCACCATTGTCCAGCCGCTCAGTATATGACTGTTGGTACTGGTTATGAGACATTGTGGAAAGCAAACACTGTGATAATACTTTATGGTATTGATAGTGGTGAGTATGTGATTAGATATTATGTATGCAAAATTTTTTCTTCTTCCCACTAGTTTCTTTACTTCCGTTTTGCATATAAGAGACACGCCAATGATCTTTACTTTCTGGCAGTACGAGTAGAGTTACGCCAGTTCATGTTTATATATTTGACAGTCTACTAGGTATTGTATATTCTTTTTAAATCTTATTACTACTTGGAAAAATAGTTCGTCTGTACAATTGAACGACAAAGAGATCATCAATCACTAGGAGTATATACTTAACTGTTTAGCCAAAGATCTCTCTAAGCCAAATATACGTTAAACATTAGTAAAAGAGTACACATAGAAAGAGAGACTTCAGCGTCAGCAATACTTAGCTTCAAAAAAGCAAGTACTGGTCATGACGAGACGCTATTTTTAATGGCTGTGACTGACTTCCAGAAACGAATTGTCTGATATTATTTTTTTAAAAATTTTCTTGTTCGCACGACCACTGAAAGTAAGATAATATCGTATTTATACAGAAAGATCGAAACACTTGATTTTAATTTATATCGGGTTTTGTTAGGACAGCAGATCGAAAAAGTAATAATACCAACTATTTCATAAACCACATATTTAACTTATTGCTCCCATTTTTCCAGATCAGTCTTTATTGGCAGAAACACGGGCTTGAAAAAACTAACTGCATAAACAGTTTGGCATTTTTCTGGCGATAACAACTATAAAACGAAGAACAGATGGGCTGTTCTATATACCACCTAAATACTGGGGTCATATCTCTCTTGGACTATTTCAATAAAACATGGGTGAATCAACTGACTGCTATTCTACCGGCGTATTACATTACTAATTGCTCAGTGGAAGATATGTTACTGTACAATAATATCACTTCCGATCCCAAATACTTAGCCTTTGATTATTCTCCATACAACAAGCGTGACAACGGTGATACATACGTAGCATTACTATTTGTGCTATCGGGGTCTTGTGTTTCCATGTGGATGCTATCCTTATTGCTATATTTATCTCCGAAATACAAGCGGAAACCGCTTTTAACTCAACTAGCAACAGTTTTTTATGCTATAATTACGACATTCTTTTTGAACAAGCTTACGCGAGCATCTGAGAAACAGTATTACGAAGATGTCTTGGATATTGTGGAACTACATACTATTCTATACAATAATGTGGAGTATCGTGTGTTGATAATCATTTTCCAAGTGCTCCTATTGCTATCGTGGTTCCAAATAATACAGAAACTAGCAAAGCAAAAATATAAGCGCATTATTGCAATTGTTACCGGTGTTTTGATGGCAGCATTTTCTGGTTGTTTCATCTACTATCAAGTGGAATATAATACAGAGGGGAGAATTCACATGGAAAATATTTCAGGCTTGTATCTTCGATGGAAGGTTGTTAGGAGTGTTATGAAATTGATTTTGGTACTCTGGTTTGCCGGTAACTTGTTGTATTACACAACAGTTGTAAAAAATCCTCGCAAGATATGCTATTGCAAGAAATTATTACCATTAGCCATTTTTAATTGGTTTCTTCTCATTTTGCACATTATTTTGGGCATTCTACACATCAGCTTATTTGAAGATAATTGGCTAGTACGAACATGGATGGTTTTAATACCATATTTAATTGAGGCCATATTGATAACAACAGTTTGGGAATGGATCTTTAATATCTGGGTAATTGAGAAAAGAATTGAGTTAATGGGTGTTCTAGGTAGAAGAATCAGCATTGACGATGTTTTAAGCATCCAACTGCTTCGAGGGAACAATACTAGAAAAGGTGAAAAAACTTTTACAAAAAATGGGTCATCCAGTGACTCAGGCGGTTTTCATGGCCGGAGTGGTACGCGGAAGCCAATGACCAAGTTCCAGAATTGGATTATGAACAGACCTAAAAGAGTGACTACCGAGTCCGAAATATTATCCAACAATGATATAAATGAACTTAAAGAATTCTCAACGTTTAGCAATAGCTCGTCAAATAATGATCCCAGTCAGAGAAATTCAAACAGCCAATTACAGAATCAAACACAACAAGTTAATACCATGCAACGAAACAATGACCAGATACTACAACAGCATAATAATTTATATCTACAAAATCTTGATACAGATTCAGCTGCCTCTTCTAGTCAACTGCAAGCTTTAGCTTTACACACAGAAGATGACGATGTCGAGTACGACGATGAGTATGTGGATGATTATGAAATTTGGGACGACGATGAGGATGAAGAAGAAGAAGAAGAAATTTCACATCATCAAAGAGTATCATCGACCCACTTGGTAGGTTCTACTGTGGAGGAAAACGACATGCACTTGGGGTCTAGCAATAATAGGCATGGCTCAGGTGATCATATGGATTTGCCACCTGCTTTTCAACCACATCCTGGATTTGAAGCTGGGGATTATTGGAACGACCGAAAGGAAGGCTAGCAAAACAGTAGCTATTAATCAAGTTTAAATTAATTGCAAGTTCATTACAGTGGGTTTACGCTTTACACTTTTTATGATCAACTATTGCAGCGGGGTTTAAGATACATATATGCTCACTTTCAATGCGTTTAGTTTAGGCTCCATTCTTTCAATAGAAATGTAAACAACTTTCATCATTATAGGTCCTGAAGCAAAGTATAGAATTATTTGTATAGCTTTTTGTTTTTCACCAATCAGAGTGCTTTGTCGAGACCGCAAGAATCAAACCCCATCCCCTTCTCCCTTCAAACTCAGGCTACAAACTTTAGAAGAAAATTGGTAGCGCGGGCCCAAATTTTTTTTTCTTCCAGAATTTTCGTAGAAGGTTCTACAATTTTCGATTCCGCGATTCCGGAGAAAGCGTATGGGAGGAGGCATGACTTCTCCATAGTTGTTCATTCATCCCTTACTATTAATTCAATCCCAATAGCAAATCCTCATATTTGCCCTCTTTCTTCATTATTTTCCAGATATCAAACACATAATATATAAACCTGGTCTTAACCACACATACTGTTAATCTTTTTTTTTCCAAAAGTATACATACTTTCACTCTAAATATTATATTGCACTTAAATTCCGTTTTAGAGATTAACTACACGACAACTTTTTCAAACAATGTTATCATCTAGAATACGAAAAGGTAAACTATTAAAACAAACTTCTGCCACAAGCTACTTGAATCTAGCTAAAAGTATGCCAATAACAACTGCTAGATACAGACCCAACCAGTATTATGCAAATGAATTAGCTAAACCTAATGTATTTACCATTCACAACATACCATCACCATGCTTTTCACAAGTTAGAAATTTCCACCTGTCATTTCCCAGGAAACTTCAAATGCAACAGACCGAACAAGGTGACAATCGACCAGCGTTAGAGAAGTTTGGTTCTGATTTGACCCAGTTGGCCAAAGAAGGCAAGTTGGATCCAGTTATTGGGAGAGATCACGAAATCCGCCGTACCATTCAAATATTATCACGCCGAACAAAGAATAATCCCGTCTTGATTGGTAATGCCGGTACTGGTAAAACTGCAGTAATGGAGGGTTTGGCACAAAGAATTATTCGTGGTGAAGTTCCCGATTCAATGAAAGACAAACAAATTATTACTTTAGATTTGGCTGGTATCATTAGTGGAGCTAAGTATCGTGGGGATTTCGAAAGTAAACTCAAATCAATATTGAAAGAAGTCGAGGAAAAGAATGGCAAGGTTATCTTGTTTATTGATGAGTTCCATTTATTGATGGGTTTAGGTAAAGCCGAGGGATCAATCGACGCTTCAAATTTGTTGAAGCCTGCCTTGGCAAGAGGTAAATTGTCGATGTGTGGAGCAACTACCATCGAAGAGTATAGAAAATATGTGGAAAAAGATGCTGCTTTAGCCAGAAGATTTTCTCCTGTCACTGTGAATGAACCTACTGTTGAAGATACCATATCAATTTTGCGAGGTTTAAAGGAACGTTATGAAGTTCACCATGGGGTTCGTATCATGGACTCAGCATTAGTCACTGCTGCATTATATTCCAATAGATATATAACAGACAGATTTTTGCCAGATAAAGCCATTGATTTAGTTGATGAAGCAAGTTCAACATTGCGGTTGCAACATGAATCTCGACCAGATGCAATTGCAACTTTGGACCGTCAAATAATGACTATTGAAATTGAATTAGAATCTTTGCGGAAAGAAGAGGATCAACTTTCTATTGATAGAAAACACAAATTGGAAAAGGAATTGGAGGTGAAGAAAAGTGAGTTGAAGGAATTAACAGACCAATGGGAGTCAGAAAAGCGTGCAATCGATGCAGTGAAAAACGCAAAGTCTGAGTTAGAGAAAGCAAAATACGAGTTGGAACAGGCTACAAGAGAAGGAGATTACGCCAGGGCTTCCAGAATCCAGTATGCTAGTATTCCTGAATTACAAGACAAGATCCAAGAGTTGAGCAAAAATGAACTTGCTGCCAAATCATCGAATCTTTTGCATGACTCTGTGACGTCCGAGGATATTGCCGGTGTTATATCAAAGATGACGGGGATCCCTGTGAACAATTTGTTGAAAGGTGAGAAGGACAAGTTGTTAGATATGAATATACTTTTACGCCAATCAGTTGTTGGGCAGGACGAAGCCATTGATGCAGTCTCCGATGCAGTCAGATTGCAACGTGCAGGTTTGACCAGTGAGAATCGTCCAATTGCATCCTTTATGTTTTTGGGTCCTACTGGTACAGGAAAAACGGAATTGACAAAATCATTAGCACAATTCTTGTTTAACGATAAGAACGCTGTGGTTAGATTCGATATGTCTGAGTTCCAAGAAAAGCATACCATTTCGAGATTGATAGGTTCTCCTCCTGGGTACGTGGGATACGAAGAAAGTGGTGAGTTGACTGAAGCTGTTAGAAGAAAACCATATTCGGTAGTCTTATTTGATGAGTTTGAGAAAGCACACCCAGATCTTTCCAAATTATTATTACAAGTATTGGATGAAGGTTCGTTAACAGATTCTCATGGTAAAAAGATTGATTTCAAGAATACAATTATTGTAATGACATCCAACATTGGCCAAGAGATTTTGCTTGCTGATAAAAACACCTATGAGGATGGTCATATCAACAGCGAAGTCAAACTGCAAGTTTTAGAAAATTTGAGACACCATTATGCTCCAGAATTCTTGAACCGTATTGATGATATCGTGGTCTTTAACAGATTGTCAAAGACAGCTTTGAAAGAAATTTTAGACATCCGTTTGAGAGAAATCGGTGATCGTTTGGTCGACAAACGTATTATATTACAATTAACTGATGAAGCAAAAACATTGTTGTGCGACATGGGCTATGATCCAACTTATGGTGCTCGTCCACTTAATAGAGTATTGAGAAAGAAATTGTTAGATCCATTGGCTATGCGTTTGATCAAGGGACAAGTTCAAGAGAATGAAACTGTCAAAGTAGAAGTAAAAGATCACAAAATTTACGTTGTTCCAAATCACAGTGAAGGGACGGTTATTGAAAAGGAAGAAGACTATTTTGAAGAAGATAAGGATGACAATTAACATTTTTAAGAAACAAAAACCTAAATAGGCAGATTTTTTTTTAACTGAATAAACATTTTGTATTTAAAGATATATGTATATAGTTTAATAATAGCCAAATTATTTGAAAACAAAATGATGCTGATTAGTATGCGTATATTTCTATTTGCATTCTTTTTACAAAACTCTTCCAACTGTAGCACCAGAGGAAACTTTTGTCTCCACTTTTCTCAACGAAGCGCCACCAGTGATTTGACCTAACAATGCACCAATATTTGGTGCACCTGAAGCCTGTTGAGATGATGAAGTGTTATTTGGGGCAGCAGGAGGTGGAGGTGGAGGTGGTGGCGGTGGCATTGAATCTGGTAATGCAGGTACAGTACTTGGTACAGAAGGAGGAGGTGGTGGAGATGGAATAGAATCTAGCACAGGTGGTGCTTCATTCGAAAATTGTGGAGGAGGGGGCGGTGGAGGCGGAATAGAGTTTGGAGCAGGTGGTGCGTCAACTGGTATTGGTGGGGCCTGACTGAAAGACAGTTCGTTCTCGCCAGCAAAACCCGAAGGACCTGAATCTGTTTTTCCATTATCATCATTTGACAAAGGAGTAGAAGCCACTTGTTTTGCGTTTTCATGCTCCTGTTCTGAAACCTTTTCTGCATCATTATTCAAACTTGAGCTTGAAGTTGTTGGTGGTTGGGGCATACCACCAAATAACAAACTAGCTAATTTTGCTGCACCGGCTCTGTTTGGCGATTCTTCCTCTGATTCTTCCTCCTCGGAATCGCTCCATCCACCACTACTAGCAACACCACGCTGAGAGGCTCTTTGAGCTTCGGCTTTGTGTGGATCAATCTTGGTTTCTTGACTCGTTGATTTGAAGAAAGGATTAGTGCCTGTATTGGTTACTGTCAGGTTTTGAGATGTATTGTTATTCATTTTCGAGAAAGGATTACTCTCATGAGGATGATAAGACTGCTTTGCTGTGTCGGTAGATGTTGGTTGCGATACCGTATTCACATTTTCAGTTGCAGTTTCTTGCTGCGGAATCACGTTGGAATTAGCATTACTACTTTGGGCTCTCAGAACATGAACACTTGTAACTTGCTTTGCCTCCTCTTCCTCTTCATCTTGGCTTTCTTCCATCTCTCGTTTCTTCATTTCCTCCATTTCTTTTTTAATTTTTGCCAATCTTTCCTCCTTTGCCTTTTGTTTCCGCAATTTTCTTTCCCTTTCACGAGCTTCCATTTCCTGCTTTTGTTTCAAAATAGCTTTGTACTCCTCATCATCATCATCACCAGAAGTATCATCATTTGTATTTGAGACAACATTTTGAGAACCAACACTGTTAGTATCAGCCTTTGAATTTGGTTGTTCAGCGGGTTCTCGGTTCTTGGAAACTGGTTGAGAATCAGGTTTTGGTTTTTGTACCTCAACTTCATTGGCGTTTCTTGTGACCAGTTTAACTTCACTATCTGGAACAGGAGAATGATTACTGACCGATTTAGACTCAACAGGTGGTTTCTGTTCAGTCGACTTGCTTTTCCTAGTAATACCAAGCTTAGCCAACCTTTCATTCATTCTTTTCTCAGCCTGCTGTTTAATATAAGCAGCCCTTTCTTCAGGAGTAGCATAAGCTGATTTTGCGGCTCCAGAATCCGACACTAAAGAAGCGTTAGTTTGTTGCTTAGCCAATGGTTCTCGTGTTTGTTCTTGTTTTTGGGATTTAGCAATATTACGTCTTTGTTCTTTGGAAAACACTTCTAACTCTTTCACAAACTTGGCTACTTCAGAAGAAATACCCTTTCCTTGTTCCCATTTTTCATGTCCAACATCCTCCGTAACGGACGAGCTCAATTTAGCGGCACATTCATCTTCCATTGTTTTGATACCAGCAGCAATATCTTGAATCATCTCTGATTGACGAGATGCTTCATCTTGCGCCTTTTCTGTAGCTTGCTTCAATTCCAAATCCAAATCAGAGTTCCCTCCAGTTGACTTACCAGTTAATGCAGCCATTCTTTGCTTTAACTTTTGACGAGATTGATATTTGATTCTATCGTAATCTGTCACTTCTCCATTTGGTCCAGTTCCTTGAATTTGCAGCTCATCATCTTCTGGATTCCACGATGGGTTTTTCTTCAACAATTCTAATTTGAACACTTCTGCTTTTTTCCTGGAGATTTCTTGGTTAACTTTGTGTATATCAGATATCAACTTAGGGACTACATCCCTTGTCAAGTGGTCCAACGTAGCCAATAGCTTATTACGTTCGTCAGATGAAGGACCATCATTCCCTCTTTCGTCCAACTTGGTTTGCACTGCCATGATTTCCTTCTTCAAGTTTTCAATAATTTGTTTTTCGTGCATCGAGGAACTTGATCTCGAATAATTATTAGCTTGATCCTCAGTATCTAAAGCATCTAACAAGATTCGCTTCTCATGAATCAACTTTTTCATATCCTCAATAGATAAATCATAGTCGGATGAAGACTTCACACTTGATTTGTGCGACTCATCAGATGTACTTTTCCTTCTATGACGAACATTAGAAACATATCCAAAATTGTTATCATCATTTTTGAATCTAGTACCGTCTGGCTTGGATTGTGGTTTAGGTGGCTTTGTAGGCTTATTATTAACACCCCCTTTTAATGAATTTTTCAATGAATCCATGGTGTCTTTCAATGTTCTGTCAGCTGGAGGAATCAACTCAGGAGGTAGTCTCAATGGTATATCATAGCCATTCAATCTTCTATAGATAAGGTGCATCGCAACAGCAAATTGATTTTTGTTCAATTTCCCAGTATCATCTGTATCTACTAACGTCCAAATACTTTCCAAGTCAGATCTACTTAAACCTGATTTTGTAAATACATTCAATGCTACGTTTGAATCAACATATCCCTTCTTTTGGTTGTCCCAGGCTTGGAATAGACCATCATATATTTGCTTTTCTTGTTTAGTAATTGCCCAAGTTACATTCTCTTTCAATTTGTTGTCCATAGCACTATGCAAATTGGATGTTGGCAATTGGTTGTTTGGTAAAAAATGCTGTTGCATTGCATTTAAACCAGGAATGCCACCTGTTGGCATAGAAACAAATCCCCATTCACCAGGTCTACCGGTGGGCTGTGCTTGCAATAAGCCAGTTGGTTGGGCCTGCATTGGACCCGTTCTCTGGGAAACGAGTTGAGGCTGCTGAAAAGATGTTTGTGGCACAAAGCCGCCGGTAGGTTGAGATTGAACTTGCGGGAAGCCACCAGTTCTTTGTTGTTGTAGCTGCTGGCCCTGGCCCTGGGGTGGGCCTTGATAGCCAGTAAGTTGTTGAGGTAATCCACCAGTCCTTTGTTGTTGTAAACTTTGTTGGTTAAACCCAGTGGTTTGAGGATTCAAAGGCCCGGTTTTTTGAGCTGGAATCAAACCAGCAGTCTGTTGTGGTTGTAAAGGAATCAACGTACCACCACCTGTCCTTTGAGCAGTCAATCCCGCGGCATTTCCAAATGTAGTTGAAGGCATTGGCACTCCACCTGTTGCCTGCGAAACCAATCCCTGTCCGCCAAAACCAGTGACTTGAGGTTGAAATGATGTCATTGGTGGAGCCAGTTGGTTTTGCAAATATCCAGTCGATTGAGGGGCCAACCAATCAGACTCCTTTTTAGGAGCAAAATTTGCAAATGGCGTGTTGGCTAAAATTTTCGATGGATCATCTGGAACAGTAAAGTTGATTTGATCAACAAAACTTCTCACTTCATTTAACCACTTTTCTGGAAGTATACCTGGCAATGGTTCGCCTCTTTTAGCCATGCTACATAAATGCAAACTCAAAGCAAATTCAGGAAATAATAAGGACCCGGTTTTATCTATATCAGACAAATTCCAAATTTCGGCTAAAGTCACCGCAGATAACCCAGATCTCAATAAAATGCCACTGGCTGAATCACCACTGATGGATTGCTCACCCTTCGGAACTGCAGTTCTGAACAAATGTTCAAATTTCTTTTGATCTTCTGCAGATATAAACGATAATCTGATACTTGGAATTTTCAACTCGCTATTTTCTGTTACAATTGGTGCAGTTCCACCGAATCCTGTAGGCTGTGTTTGAATGTAGCCCGTTTGCTGTGGTTGCATGGTTTGCTGTTGTGGAAATCCAGTTTGCTGTGGTGCCATACCACTACCACCACTGGTCTGAAAATTTGATCCATACAAATTAGGTTGTTGGGGAACAAATCCAGTTGCCTGAGGATACATTGGTTGTTGGTTGAATTGGGGTTGCTGAGGCATTTGGTAATTATTGTAGCCATATCCAGTCTGTTGTTGGGGATTGTACCCCATACCTTGTTGTTGCTGTTGATACGGGTTATACATCACTCAATGCTGATTAATTACGATAGATTGGCAAACAAGTATATCGAACACACAAAAGTTTAAGGTAAATTAATTGTTGACGGAATCAAAGAAAAATGAAAGTCAACGAGAAAAATGAAAATCAGTCGTCCAGTACGAAAGAAAAATTAAATTGAGCAAACAGAGAAAAAAGAAATTGGGCGAAGCACACCAAAGAAACAATAATTTGGTTCGGGAAACGAAGGATAAACGTGACACAAACATAATTATGATACTCCTATTCACATTATACACAATTTCTACAACTTAGCTCATATGTTCAACACTTTATCCCAAAAGTCTATT
>OGOP01001583.1_pt1 | contig 15618 bp, 9 predicted proteins | sample 1552591 | NCBI WGS metagenome assembly OGOP01 (sample SAMEA2580120, study PRJEB22360) | human gut metagenome | biome: human gut; feature: human-associated habitat; material: faeces | place: Denmark | collected 2008/2010 | reverse complement strand
CAGAACCGATTACCGGGAATTGCAAATCCCCAGGCACAAAGAGGTTTGGACATTTTTTGACGACGGATTGCAAATCCGTCGAAACGTAAAATAATTGTAATCTCTGCCCTCATTCGTAAACTTTTATCACAAAAAACGAGGATTTTATAACAACTTTATAAAATCCTCATCAATACGAAAGAAAATTCGTAAAAACTTGTCAGTTTATCAAAAATTTAATATATCTTTGCACCTAGTATCAGATTTTAAACCTTGAAGTTTATCTAAGCAGGCACTAATATAGGGGCAAAAACTGGTAAATGCAAGCTGACTATATACATTATAATAGCAGCTTACAACGGAATTAAGAAATGAAAAGCCTGCAAGAACGAACAGAACAAAGTATGGCAAAAAATCTAAAGGTAGGTATGCTCGTATGCGCCTCTATCCTGGCGGCAAATGCTGCATACGCTAACTACCCAACATCCAATGAGCTGCTGACTGTTACACAACAAACAGGAAAGATTAAGGGAACCATCGTCGATTCCAAAACAGGAGAACCTGTCATTGGAGCAAGTGTGAAAGTAAAAGGCACCAAACTGGCTGCCGTAACCGACCTGAATGGTGAGTTTGAACTCAATACCCACGCCAACGCAACCCTACAGATTTCGTATGTCGGATTCAAGGAGACTGAGGTGAAAGCCAGCAACGGCATGAAGATCTCACTGAAGGAAGACACCGAGTCGCTCGAAGAGGTTGTCGTAGTGGGATACGGCACTCAGAAGAAAGAGAGCCTCACTGGTGCCATGGCAAATATCAAGGGAGAAAAACTGAAAGACATCACATCTGCCACCGTTGAAAACATGCTCAACGGCAAGGTTTCGGGTGTGTATGTAGCTCCTGGTTCTGGTCGTCCTGGCTCTACGGGAGCCATTATTATCCGTGGACAGACTTCCCTCAATGGTGCCACAGCTCCTCTCTGGGTTGTGGATGGAGTCATTGTGGGCAACAGTGCCGGCGACCTCAACCCAGACGACATCGAGACGATGACCGTATTGAAGGATGCAGCCTCAACAGCCATCTATGGTTCAGAGGGTGCCAACGGCGTCGTAGTAGTCACCACCAAGCAAGCCAAGCACGAAAAGATGTCTATCTCCCTGTCGGCCAAGGCCGGTCTGAGCACTTTGAACCGTGGTAACCTGGAAATGATGGACGGTGCGGAATTCTACGACTACTATAAGTCGTTCCAGAATGTGGAGTCAGTGAACTTCCCACGCTGGAACGAAGACCTGAGAAACTCCAACTTCGACTGGTTCAAGCTTGCCAAGAAGACCGGTTCCACCCAGGACTATAACCTGACCCTCAATGGTGGCAGCGAGAACATACAGTCAATGTTCACCCTGGGCTATTTCAAGGAAGAAGGTGCCGTCAAGGGTTATGATATGAACCGCTACAGCACCCGTATCAAGGTGGTTTACAAGCCTTACGAGTGGCTCACCATCAAGCCGAACATCAGCGGTTCACGCACCAACGACAAGGACAAGCAGTATAGCGTGGGCGCCATGTATTCCATGATGCCATGGGATAGCCCTTACGATGAGAACGGCAACCTGGTGCCAAACTACTATAACGGATGGGTGAACTCCAAGGCAACCAACTATCTGAACGACCTTGCCGCAGGCGACTACTCAACAAGTACCACCTACGACCTGTCTGGCGGATTGGATTTCGACATCAAGATAGCTCCTTGGCTCACATTCTCATCTGTCAACAACTACAGTTACTACAACAGCCAGACTCACGGCTACTACGATCCGAAGTCAAGTTCTGGCGAGGGAGTGAATGGCCGCACCACAGAGTACAACTATGTATCTACCCGCCGCTATACCAACCAGTTGCTCCGTTTCAAGAAGAGCTGGGGCAAGCACAACGTCAACGCTTTGCTCGCCTACGAGTTCAACGACTATGAAATGAAGTATACCGATGTGTATGCCACAGGATTCATCTCAGGATTCGAGGACTTCATGACAGCTGCCAAGCCGGAGATGGCCAACGGTTACCGCACGGCATGGGCAAAACAGTCTTACTTCACACAGTGGCGTTACGACTACGACAGCCGCTACTACGGAGAGCTCTCATTGCGCCGTGACGGCCGTTCCAACTTCGGTTCCAACAACCGCTATGGCAACTTCTTCTCCGTAAGTGGAGCATGGAACATCAACAACGAGTCATGGTTCAAGGCAGACTGGGTAGACCAGCTCAAGCTGCGCGCCGCCTTCGGTTCTGTAGGTAATGTGCCTACCTCCCTCTATCCATCCTACTCTCTCTACTCAGTGGGTGCCACCTATAATGAGAATCCAGGTGCGCTCATCTCTCAGATAGGAAACAAGGACCTGACATGGGAGAAGACCTATACCACAGGCGTGGGTGTGGATGCCTCTTTCTGGCAGAACCGCCTGCATGCCACCCTCGACTACTACATCAAGAACACCAGCAACATCCTCTACCAGGTGCCTGTAACGGGACTGGTGGGCGTGACATCCATCTGGAAGAACATCGGCAAGATGCGCAACACCGGTATCGAACTCACCGTTGGCGGAGACATCATCCGCACAAAGGACCTGACATGGAATGTTACAGCCAACATCTCCCACAACAGCAACGAACTGAGAGACCTCTACAAGCAGCGTGATGCCAACGGCAACTATGTAGTGAAGCCAGTGCTGATCAGCGACGGTACATCGATTGCAGGTACAGCACAGCGCATCCTTGAGATTGGCGAGCCTGTAGACACCTATTATATGAAGGAATGGGCTGGCGTTAACCCAGAGGACGGTAAGCCACAGTGGTATATGGACGATGCGAATGGCAACAAGGTGGTAACCGACAGCTATTCCAAGGCTTCATACTACAAGTGTGGCAAGGCATCTCCTGATGTATATGGCAGCTTCTCCACCTCTCTGTTCTACAAGAACTTCGACCTGCAGGCAAACTTCGGTTATTCACTTGGCGGCCAGATCTACAGCTACTATCGCCAGGAGTTCGACTCCGACGGAGCCTATGCCGGCGACCGCAACCAGATGAAGCTGCAGAAGGGTTGGAGCCGCTGGGAGAAGCCAGGCGACATCGCCACTCACCCACGTGCCATGTACAACAACCAGGACAAGGGTAACCTGGCATCATCACGCTATCTGGAAAGCTCAGACTACCTGAAGTTGCGCTCACTCACCCTGGGTTACAACTTCGATTTGAAGAAGTATGGCATCCAGACCCTGCGCCTCTCTGTATCAGGCGAGAACCTGTTTACCATCACCGACTATTCTGGCGTTGACCCAGAGTTGCCAGCAGGCACCAACGACAAGGGAGTGCTGAGCGTAACCAACACTGGAGGCACCTCAGTTTATCCAGCCGTACGCAAGTTTATGCTTGGTGTTAACTTAACATTCTAAATTCTTGACAACAATGAAAATGAATAAAAGTATATTGATGCTCATGCTTGGCGCAACCCTCCTGGGTTCTTGCGACATTGAGCGTTTCCCGACCTACAGCATGTCGGACGAACAGATAAAGAACAATCCTGCGAGCAACCTCGATGCCTTGCTCAACGGTATGTATGCTCAGCTCAAGAGCTGGTCTGACCCTATGCACCGTTGCGGAGAGTATGCAGGTGACAACATGGTGATCCGTGGTTCTTCAACCGATGCCTTCTTCGAGTTCATCAGCTATTCACGCACACCGAACAACTATCGTCTGCAGAGCTTCTGGGACTCAGGCTACAAGGCCATCGCACAGGCTTCAAACATCATCAACATGATAAATGAGGGACAAAGCACCGAAATCGACAACTCACTCGGCGAATGCTACTACGTGCGTGGCATGATGTATTTCTACCTCTGCCGTGCCTACGGTCGTCCTTACTACCAGGCACCGGAGAAGAACCTGGGTGTGCCTATCGTAAACGGTACCCCAGACAACATCCTCGACCTGCAGCTCGCCGACCGTGCCACCGTGCAGCAGACCTACGAGCAGGCCATCAACGACCTGAAGAAGGCAGAGCAGCTGCTCAGCACGAACCGTGGTCCAGCCTACGCATCAAAGGCAGCAGCCCAGGCGATGCTCTCACGCATCTATCTCTATATGAGCGGCACCTACGAGAACCCTAACCGTGAGTATGCACAGCTCGCCGTTGACTATTCCAACAAGGTAATCGAAAACAGCGACTACTCTCTGCTTCCACGCGAGGAGTTCATGAAGTACAACACCATCGTTCCTGAGAACAACCCGGAGGACATCTTCGTGGTGAAGCGCGTGGCTTCTGAATACTCAGGCTATGACCACTACTATGGAATCGGCGGTATGTATTCCAACATCGGTGGCATGGGATGGGGCGAGATGTACGCCAGCGAGAAATACATCGACCTGCTCAACGAGACGGGCCGCAACGACTGGCGTCCGCAATCCAAGAAGATCGTAGATGCACGTGCCAACTTCATCGAGCCTACATACACCGAAGACAACAAGGAAGTGTTCCGCTTCGTATATGTGGGCAGCGACGGCAACAAGCACTATGCCCAGTTCGACACCAAGCACAATGGCGACAAGGTATCCTGCACCGACAAGAACGGCAACTCCTACGACCTCACTCTGGTCAGTGCCGACGACGAGTACTATACCATCAACTATAATGGCATAGAGTATCAGGGCATGCTCGACAACTACATCACCGTGAACCGTGAGTATCCACAGTTCTACATCGTGAAGTGTTCGCGCGAGGGTGAGGATTCTCAGCTTCACTCACCGGTCATCAGCCGTCTGGGCGAGATTTACCTCAACCGTGCAGAGGCATACGCCAAGCTCGGCGAATATGACAAGGCGCTCACCGACCTCAACACCATCCGCAACCGCTCCATCGTAAACGGTGGCTATCCTGCAGGTAAGCTCAACGCCGACAACGCCTTCGAACTGATTGACAAGGAGCGCCAGCTGGAACTTGCCTACCAGGCAGAGCGCAGCTATGACGTGTTCCGCAACGGTCACTCGCTGACACGCGACTACCCAGGTCCTCACAACCAGCACGAGGAGGTGAAGGCATCTGACTATCGCGTAACATACTATATCCCTCAGAATGCCATCAACGCATATCCAGGCACTCTTACCCAGAACCCTACCGACAACAGCGGTGTGATTCTGAAGTAACCCACTGAAGGGATAACAGAAAACATCTGTTTCAAATAAAACGAAATGAATAACATCTATAGAAAAATGTACGTTGGCAATGCATTGGCAGTGGCTGTAAGCCTGCCTATGGTTGCCAACGCTACTAACGAAACTCCGTCTGCTTCGACAGCCATCACAGCACAGGCTGCGCAGGCAGACGGCGTGCAGATTCTAAGAATCAACCCAACAACCGTAGAACTCTGCTTCGCCAACCACCGCAGAGTGGCAGTTGACTTCTACGGCGAGAACATCTTCAGAATCTTTGAAGACCACAACGGTGGCGTGATGAGAGACCCGGAGGCAAAGCCTGAGGCTCACATCCTCGTGGACAACCCACGCACCAAGGTGGGCAGCCTGCAGATTACTGAGCAGGGCGATGAAATCACCCTCGCCAGCAGCAAGGCAAAGGTTATATTCAACAAGACCACCGGACTGTTCAGGATTGTAAACGCCGAGAACGGTAAGACCGTGGCTACCCAGAGCGCACCATCCACCTTCACTCCAGAGAAGGTGACGCTCACCCTCCAGGAGCAGCCAGACGAATACTACTTCGGCGGTGGCGTGCAGAACGGACGCTTCTCTCACAAGGGAGAAAAGATTGAAATCGTGAACACCAACAACTGGGTGGATGGCGGCGTGGCTTCACCTGCCCCATTCTACTGGTCTACAGCCGGCTATGGCTTCATGTGGTACACCTTCAAGCCGGGACTCTACGACTTCGGTTCCACCCAGAAGGGCAGCGTGAAGCTATCCCACGAATCGAAGAACCTCGACGTATTCTTCATGGTGGGCGAAAAGCCTACCGACCTGCTGGGCGAATACTATCAGCTGACGGGCAACCCGGTGCTGCTGCCTAAGTTCGGTTTCTACGAGGGACACCTCAATGCCTACAACCGTGACTACTGGAAAGAGGCAGACAAGGGTCGCACCATGACCTTCGAGGACGGCAAGAGCTACAAGGAGAGTGCCAGCGACAAGACGGGCATCAAGGAGTCGCTCAATGGCGAGAAGAACAACTATCAGTTCTCTGCCCGAGCTGCCATCGACCGCTACGTGAACCACGACATGCCTTTGGGATGGTTCCTGCCTAACGATGGATACGGAGCCGGTTATGGCCAGGAATCAACCCTCGACGGCAACATCGAGAACCTGAAGCAGTTTGGCGACTATGCCCGCAAGCACGGCGTGGAGATTGGTCTCTGGACCCAGTCAGACCTTCACCCTAAGGACAGCATCGAGGCACTGTTGCAGCGCGACATCGTGAAAGAGGTGGGCACCGCAGGAGTGAGAGTGCTCAAGACCGACGTGGCATGGGTGGGCGACGGCTACTCCTTCGGACTCAACGGAGTGAGCGACGTGGCGCAGATCTTGCCTTACTATGGCAACAACGCACGCCCATTCATCATCTCTCTCGACGGATGGGCAGGCACACAGCGATATGCATCCATCTGGTCGGGCGACCAGACGGGTGGCGACTGGGAATACATCCGTTTCCATATCCCTACCTTCATCGGCGCAGGTCTTTCCGGTCTCTCCAACATCACCTCCGACCTGGACGGTATCTTTGGCGGAAAGAACCCAATCATGAACATGCGTGAGTTTGAATGGAAGACCTTCACTGCGATGGGACTCAACATGGACGGCTGGGGCTCCAATGCCAAGTATCCGTTTATCCTCGGCGAACCATCAGCATCCGTCAACAGAACTTACCTCAAGCTGAAGTCAGAACTGATGCCATACATCTACACCGCAGCCCAGGAGGCTGTGACCGGCAAACCGTTGATGAGAGCGATGTTCCTCGACGACACGAACCCTTACACCCTGGGCAAGGCTACGGAATATCAGTTTATGTGCGGTCCTTACTTCCTCGTGGCTCCTATCTACAAGGAGACCAGGATGGACAAGCAGGGCAACGACATCCGTAACGGCATCTATCTGCCAGAGGGAGAATGGGTGGATTACTTCAACGGAAAGGTATACCAGGGCGGGAGAATCATCAACGAGTTTGATGCGCCTTACTGGAAAATGCCTGTGTTCGTGAAGAGAGGGGCTATCATTCCGATGGTGAACCCTAACAACAACGTTTCGCAGATAGACAACACCAACCGCATCTTCGAACTTTATCCATACGGAGAGTCTGACTACAGTCTCTATGATGATGATGGCAAGACCGAGCTCTACCGCATCGGTGAGCACGCCACAACCCACATCCACTCCTCATTGGTTAAAGACCGCCTCACCGTCAATATCGACAAGACCGAGGGCAACTTTGCCGGACAGGAGAAGAACCAGTCTACAGAGATTCGCATCAACGTGAGCCAGGCTCCCAAGAAGCTGGTTGCCAAGATGGGTGGAAAGACTGTGAAACTGACAGAGGTGAGCACGATGGAGGCTCTCCGCTCCACAGAGAACACCTGGTTCTACGACAAGGCTCCACAGTTCAACCGCTTTGCCACCAAAGGCAGCGACTTCGAGAAAGTGGACATCACAAAGAACCCGATGGTATGCATCCATCTGGCAAAAACCGACGTGACTGCCAATGCCATCGAGCTTCGCATGGACGGCTACCAGTTCGACAACAGCGATGCCCTGCTCAAATCAGCCGGTGCACTGAACGCCCCTCAAGCTAGCCTGAAGGACGCAGAGGGCGCCAACAAGGCATTCACCCTCACTGCAGCATGGGACAAGCAGGCAAACGCAGACTATTATGAAGTGAAGATTGACGGTATGCTCCACTCCACCATCCGCAGCACTGAATTCACCATCGAGAATCTGAAACCAGAAACCGAGTATGACATACAGGTGAGAGCGGTGAACAAGGACGGGGCATCAGAGTGGACCACCCTGAAGGGACGCACCATCAAGGATCCTCTCGACGAGGCAATCCGTGACATCACAGCCACCAACTCCACCCCAGACTGGGAAGGATTGGAGGTAGCCAAGATGTTCGACTTCAACGAGAAGAACTACTGGCACACCGACTACTACAAGAAGGAAGGCGTATTGCCATTCGACATGACGATGAACCTGCATGGCATCGCCAAGCTCGACAAGATTCAGTATCTGCCAAGCTCAGAGCGTGACAGTCACGGACAGATTTACAAGGGACGCATCGCAACAAGTTTCGATGGCAGCAACTGGACTGAGAACGGCACCTTCGAGTGGAGCAAGGATGGGGGTGTAAAGGAATACAAGTTCAAGGGTGAGCCAGAGGCACAGTATGTAAAGATGACCGTTGAGGAGACCAAAGGCGGACAGGCGTCAGGTACTGAGTTGTATGTATTCAAGACCCCAGGCAGCAAGATGAAGAAGCCGGGCGACATCAACAACGATAACCGCATCGATGAGAACGACTTCACTTCCTATCTCAACTATTGCGGTCTGCGCAAGGGCGACAAGGACTTCGAGGGCTATGTAAGCAATGGCGACATCAACCGCAACGGCTTGATTGATGCCTACGACATCTCGGTGGTTGCCACCCAGTTGAAGAGCGGTGTAAGCAGCAAGCAGATGGCTCCTGTTGCAGGCAGCATTTCGCTCGTAGCCGACAAGAAGGCATACCAGGCAGGCGACGTCATCACCCTCACCGTGAAGGGCAAGGATCTCGTATCGCTCAATGCCCTGAGCTTTGCCTTGCCATACAATGCCACCGACTTCGAGTTCATCGGCATCGACGTCAAGGATATGGGCAAGATGGAGAACATCTCCAAGGACCGCCTCCACTCTGACGGCAGCAAGCTGATCTACCCTACCTTCGTCCACATCGGTGAACAGCCTGCGGTAGAAGGCACCCACGACCTCTTCACCATCAAGTTGAAGACCAGGAAGGCATGCAAGCCATCATTCAAGTTCTGCAACCTGATGATGGTAGATAAGTTCTTGCGAGTAAAGAGCGAGAAATAAAAAAGTATAGTATATCATGAAGAAAAACCGTCTGTGGACATCCGATTTGCCCACAGGCGGTTTTCTTTTTCAAAACAACCCCGATGACAACCCTTGTTGCAACCCTCTACCTATTGCAAAAACTGGAAAAATGTTGTATCTTTGCATCAGAAATAAAAAGAAAGAAAAACACAAAAGTATAAACAATTTTAATTGACATAGTTATGGAATACACAGAACAGGAAAACGAGAAGATGCAGAAGATGCTACTCTCACCCCACTTCGCCCTCGGGGAATTCACCAAATCGGGCACGGCCATCAAACATGGCGTTGATAACATACCACACGACATCATCGTGGTAGTGAGACTCACCACGCTCTGCGAGAAGATTCTGGAACCTCTTCGCCGACAGTTCGGTGCTATCCGCATCACCAGCGGTTACAGGTGCCACCTGCTCAATCTGCAAGTGGGAGGAGCTATAGGAAGTCAGCACGAACTGGGAGAGGCTGCAGACATCTTCGTCACCAACAGCGAGGTGCTGCTCAAGTACATGGAATTCATCCAGAAGAACTGCGACTTCGACCAGATGATTCTCGAACCGCGCGGACAACCACAGAAACGCTGGCTGCACGTAAGCTATACCATGCGACGGCCCAACCGGCATCAGACACTGAAATAACCAAACATTTCAAATCATCTAATACTATGAAAAAAGACACCATCAAGACCATCATCAAAATCGCCGCAGCTATCCTCACTGCCATCGCAACCTCACTGGGGTTGACCAACTGCATGAGCTAAGCCGACGACTGATATGGAAAACTGTAAAACAGCCCAGGGCTGCCAAAAAGGACAAGTCCTGGGCTGAAAAAGAAAGAAAAACACATTTTTATTTTAACCTTTTAAATTTTTAATATTATGAGCGTAAAGTACAGAAAAGTAGTTAACAACCGCAAGAACTCCAAGACCAAAGGTAAGGTCTATGGACGAGCAGTAGTAAACGGTGTTATTGACACCAAGGAGATTGCTGGCAAGATCAGCAAGCGATGCACCCTGACCGAGCCAGACATCATCGCTGTAATCAATGCCCTGGAAACCGAGATCAGCTACGGTCTCGCCGACGGCAAGCGAGTAGTGCTCGACGGATTCGGCTCCTTCAAGGTAGGACTCACCACTACCCCAGCCGACAGCGCCAAGAAGTTCACCAGTGCCAACATCAAGGGCATGCACGTCATCTTCCTGCCTGCCACCGAGATGGAACAGGGCAAGCGCGTGAAGAACATGCTCCGCAACGTGAAGGCTGAGGAGATGACCGAGTACACGGGCATCGGGTCGGGAGAAAACACCGGCGATGCGGGCAACACCGATTCCGGCAAGACTGATTCAGGCAAGACTGATTCAGGCGATAACTCTGGCAACACCTCAGGCGGAACCGACGACGGGAACGGCGGCCAGATGGGACTCTAGCTGGAGTCCACTCTGAAAAGAGGGCTTCATTCAGCAAAGGGCAAAGGCTTTGATTACAAGAAGCTTTTGCCCTTCTTATCTTTCAGCTTTCCACCAATGCCCCTTGGTTCAGAGCGTTTCTTTTTATTCAAAAAACGAACAGATATATTCATTTTCACTGTTAACTTGTTAAATAAAATGAAAAATATTTGGCATTATCAAGTTTTCATCGTATCTTTGCCAACGGATTTATATATCAGTTATTGACAATAAAAGTTCTTACAGAATGAAAATAAAGGTTTTATCTCAATTTATAATTGCATCTTTTACGGCTGCCAGCATTCTCTCGCTGACATCATGCTTCAAGGATGAGCCTCTCAATGCCGAATGCGACATCGAACAGGCATATATCGCTACCAACGGAGAATGGGAAAACTTTTTCCTCAATGCCACAGATACACTCAAGAACGTGATGTCAACAGATCAGGAAATCAGCTTCCTCGTGAAACGTGGCACAGACCTCAGCCACTTCGCTCCGAAATTCAACCTTACCCCTGGCGCTACCCTATCGCCAGCCAACGGTTCGGAACAGGATTTCACCAACGGTCCGGTCATCTATACCGTTACATCGGAAGATGGCAACTGGAAACGCCAATATAAAGTGGGATTCACCTTCCCACCCGTCATCTACGAAGAGATGAAGTACGACTTCGAAAACTTCTTCCTCAACGAAAACAAGCCTATACACAGATATTATGTATGGAGCGACAAGAACGATGATGGTACGCTGGCCAACAACTGGGCCACCGGAAACCCGGGCTTCAACATGAGCAAGGGTTCGGCAAAACCGGATGAATACCCTACCGTGCCCGTGGAAGAAGGCTACGACGGCGCCTGCGTGAAACTCACCACCTGCGACACCGGAAGCTTCGGTTCGATGGCAAAGATGCCTATCGCTGCCGGCAACCTCTTTATCGGTAAGTTCGATGCCACACAGGCACTGAAGGATGCCATGAAGGCAACCCAGTTTGGCGTGCCGGTAAGTTTCAAGCCTACCAGATTCAGCGGCTACTACAAATACAAGCGTGGCGATGTGTTCACCAACCGCCAGAAGAAGGTGGTGGAAGGCAAGAAAGACTACGGTACCATCTATGCCGTGTTCTACGACAACCACGACGAGGAGGGCAACAGCGTCGTGCTCTATGGCGACAACGTGCAGACCAGTCCACAGGTAGTGGCAATCGCCATCTTGCCTGATATCGACGACACGCCAGAGTGGACCCACTTCGACATCGACTTCATCTACAAGAAGGAGGTGGATGTGCAGAAGCTGAAGAACATGGGCTACAGCATGGCCATCGTCAGTTCATCGAGCGTAGAAGGCGCCTCGTTCATGGGAGCCATCGGAAGCACCCTGTGGGTGGACAAGTTCCGCATCACCTGCGAAAAAGAATAAGAAGATTCTTACAAAGAAGATTCATTAAGAAGAGATTGAGAAGATTTAGAAAAAAGAAGACAAGACAATGAAAAAGCCATTCATCATATCAGCCGTTGCCCTATCCCTCTGTTCTACTCAGGCATGGGGACAGAAGTTGGGAGAACTGCTCCACAACTTCACCTATCAGGCGCGCATCGGCTACAACCTGGGTGGCACTGCCCCTATCGGCATGCCTGCCACCATCCGCACCCTACACAGCTATTCGCTGCAGCCTAACCTGCTGCTCGGTATCGATGCCCACTATCCCCTGGATAACAAGTGGGGACTGATGTTCGGCCTCCACTTCGAAGGCAAGGGCATGAAGACGGATGCGGGAGTGAAGAACTACCACATGACCATGGTGAAAGGTGGTGAGCAGCTGGAAGGTATGTTTACGGGCAACGTGATAACAAAGGTTGACCAAAGCCTTGCAACTATCCCAGTACAAGCCACTTACGACGTCACCGAGAAGCTTCGCCTGAAGCTGGGTCCTTACTTCTCTTATGTCACCGCACATAAGTTTGAGGGCAATGCCTACGACGGTTATCTGCGCCAGGGCGACCCTACGGGACCTAAGGTTGAGCTGGGTCATGAGGAAGGAGAGCGTGGCGAATACGACTTTTCGAGCGATATGCGCAACTGGCAGTTTGGCATTGATGTGGGTGCCGACTGGTATTTCTCGAAGCGCTGGGGTGCCTACGTGGGCCTTACCTGGGGCTTGACGGAAGTATTCAAGAAAGACTTCCACGTGATAGAGCAACCGATGTATCCTATCTACGGCACCATCGGACTGAGCTATCAGCTGAAATAGGAAATCTGCTCCAGAATATCTTATATATAATAATGTATAGGAGAGAAAAATCAATTATATCATAATAAAAGAAAGGAAAAAGTATGAAGAAAATTTTTACTTTAGTAGCAGCAGCACTCTGCTCTATGTCGATGATGGCAAAGGACTACACCTGCCCTCTCGTGGTTAACTTGATGGGAAATGACATGCCTGTGGGCGACATCAAGGTGAGCGTGGATGAGCAGAAAGACGGCAAATACACCATGAGCCTGCTTAACTTCGACATGAACGGTATCATGCCTGTAGGCAATATCGTTATCAAGGATGTAGAGGCTGCAAAGTGTGGCAACGTGACCATGCTCAATGCAGCAAAGGATATCCAGATTACTGCGGGTGACGATGAGAGCAAAGACTGGATGGGTCCAAACCTCGGCAACGTGAACATCCTCCTGAAGGGTGAACTGAAGGGCGACAATTTCAACGCCTACCTCAATATTCCATTGGCTGGCAACATGATTGTTGGCGTAAAGCTCGGCAAGAATTGCAACGAAATGGGTCAGTTGCCAAACGCCGGTTTCGAGAATTTCCACGAGGCATCCTATGACAGCGCCAAGAGCCAGGAGCCTAACGGATGGCACTCTTTCATGAGCTCTACGGGCAGCATGGCAAGCATGGTTTCAGCAGCAGTACATACCTATGCTTCTTCTGAGGTGCGCGAGAACGCAGCAGAAGACAACAAGCAGTGTGTAAAGATTGTTTCTACTCCAGTGAAGGTGGGTCCAATTGTTGCAGCTTCTGCCAACGGTACCATCACCACCGGTCGTCTGAAGGCTGGCAGCATGACTGCATCAAGCAAGGACAACTGCTCATTCCTGGATTTCAGCGCTACAGCCGTTGATGCCAACGGCGATCCATTCTATGCTGTACTCAACAACAAGCCAGATGCCATGAAGGTATGGGTGAAGTTCAAGGCTGGCGACGGCAACAAGAATCCTAAGGCTACCATCAGTGCCCTCTTGACCAACGGCAACATGGTTCAGGACCCAGAGGATGACAAGTATGCAGCCAACATCATCGGTCGTGCCAACAACTCTTCTATCGAGAGCAAAGACGAGTGGCAGGAGATTACCATCCCATTCACCTACGATAATAAGAATGAGATGCCTAAGGCAGCCCTGGTTACCATGTCAACCTGCGCTGTGCCAAGCGGCGGCAGCAAGAGCGAGACCAATCCAGACGTTTTGTATGTAGACGATGTAGAGATGGTTTACAATGCTGGCGTGAAGAAGGTTACCATGGATGGTGAGGACATCACTGGCAAGTTTAATGAAACAGGTGAGTTGGAGATTGAAGGCTACAAGAAGGCATTGGATATCAACAACTTCCAGTTGGAGGCTATCGGTGCTGGTGCCTACGTTACCAAGAAGATTACAACCGTTGGTTTTGATACCTACGTAACCTTCACCGTTACTTCTAACGACCTGAAGAATTGCGTAACCCGCACCATCACCCTCAAGGATTACACTACTGGCATCAAGAACGTTGAGACCCTCACCCTGCCAAACGGCGTGAAGGCTATCTACAACACGGCTGGTCAGCAGGTTACAGACATGCAGAGTGGTCAGGTTTACATCGTGAAGTACACCAACGGTGAAACCAAGAAGATGATTAAGAAGTAAATGAAAAATCCCCAGCCATCAAATGAATGATAGCTGGGGATTTTTTTTGCTTTTTATAAGTTATTCTTCTTGTTTCCAAAAGCTGGATGGGTTCTTTCTCATATCCCAAATATCTACGAAATGAACTACATCCTTCTTTTCGAGATAATAATAAATCAACTTAAAATTATTCATGAAATTAGCACCTCGCAGCTGGTATGGAAAATCAGGAGCACTATTAAAAGGCGGCCTTCCTTCTGGAAAGAACTCCAAAAAGCTCTTGATCTTATCAATTTCCGTCATCCATCTACGAGCCGTTTTTCTACCATAAACCTCATAAGCTTCTTCAACATACTCATGAAGTTTCTGTTCGAAAAGAGGGTGAATGATTACTTTAGCCATGGGAAATCCTGATAAAGACGTTCTTTAAAATCATCGTATGGCTCCCACTTCGTTGGATCATCTGCAATGGTTTTACAATACTCAATGCTCTCTATCAAACTCTCCCAGGAGAAATGATTACCCAACTCCGGAATTTCATCTAAAACCTCTTTATGATTCTCGAAACCACTCATCGGCATAGGCACAGCATGCTCCATCACCGAAACACGATGAGTTGGCGCAGGCTCAGCTACCATATCCTCACCCTCATGCAAATCTATATGATATTTTTTTTCTTTCATAATAGTATGCTTTTAATTAACCCTGCAAATATACGAAGAAATATAATAATATGCAAGATTTTGAGGAATTATTTATCATTCTTGAGGAATTTTCTATTTTCCAGGCACAAAAAAAGATTGCATCAGCGGAAATACTTCCAACCAATGCAATCTTCAGTTTTCTCTAATCTAGAGGCTAAACACTCTCCCTACGGGGAAAACCCGGAAGAAAAGAGCCTAGCGTCGGATTTACTTCACCTTTGCAACGATAGCCTTGAAAGCCTCAGGGTTGTTAACAGCGAGGTCAGCGAGAACCTTACGGTTGATCTCGATACCTGCCTTGTGAAGAGCACCCATCAACTGGCTGTAGCTCATACCATCGAGGCGAGCAGCAGCGTTGATACGCTGGATCCACAATGCGCGGAATGTGCGCTTCTTGTTACGACGATCGCGATAAGCGTAGGTAAGACCCTTCTCCCAAGTGTTCTTAGCTACTGTCCATACAT
>OGOP01001577.1_pt1 | contig 15644 bp, 11 predicted proteins | sample 1552591 | NCBI WGS metagenome assembly OGOP01 (sample SAMEA2580120, study PRJEB22360) | human gut metagenome | biome: human gut; feature: human-associated habitat; material: faeces | place: Denmark | collected 2008/2010 | reverse complement strand
GTACACCAGTGTCGGCACGATATGGAGGAAGGTAGTCAACTTGTATATATTTCCCAAAAACAATTATGGCCCGAACTTATTCAAATGATTTCTTCGATTCTGTCATAGACTGCTATCATTGTTACACTGACGGTAACCGCGCTGATGTGATGTTCCCGGACACTGACGCTAAAGTCTATGGGATGAATGTGATCCCTGCTTTGGTTCGGAAAGCCGGGACCGTTGTGCTTGCGTTTGTTCTGATGGATAATCACGTGCACTTTTGCCTTAATGGGCATGAGGAGAACTGTCGTCGGTTTATGAAACTGTATGTTTTCGCCGTGGCCAACTATTTGAACAAACGTTTCGGTCAGGAGTACAGAGGGCGAGGGTTCAAGTTTTCGGCTCTGGCGATCACCACGAAAGGGCAACTTATGAAGACAATAGCTTACATATTCAGAAATCCGTTGGCGGCTGGATTTGATAGGATGCCTTCAGAGTACAGGTGGTCCAACGCACCGGATTGTTTTACAGGAAGTGGCTCAGTTTCAAGTGGGAATATAATTGGACGTCCCTATGTTGCGACGATGAATCCAACGCATGCGTGGCGATTGGAATATGCCGATGTTGGCGATCCCTCCAGTGGATATGTGGCGCCGCACCATTTCAGAGACATACGCACTATCGGAGACCTGACGATGGTTGAGCGAAGGAATATCTTGAAAGTCAGGCATCAGTATCCGGCGGACTGGACTTTTGATGAATATGGCGTTGCGTTGAAGTGTGAGGACGAGGTTAATGATTCTATGCTTAGGAATACGGGCGCTTTCTTGAGTGATGCCGATGTCCGTGAGAAAGCCAAGGCTTTGAGTCCTTATGCCGCCTAACCATCCTGAAGGCATAGGTGGCATATAACACACATTCGGCTTCCAAAACATTTTATTTCACTGCGTGAAACCTGAAGGCATAGGTGGCATATAACACACATTCAGCCTGTGTGTATTGAAGGTGGTTATGCCGCCGTTTTGTAAAAAGGAGCAGCCGATGCGCTGAATGAGCAGCCGATGCGTAGCAAAACAAAAAAACAACCGATGCGGTTGTCGGAAACCACATCGGTTGGCATATTCATTAACTTTGTTTGTTGAGGGGGCAATCCTCAAGATGTCTCTGTTTACTTCCGGTCGTTGAGGAAGGAGAGGTAGTAGAGTAGCGTGGCGAGGGAGCCGACAGCGGCTATGACGTAGGTGTAGGCGGCCCATTTGAGAGCGTCTATCGCCATCGGGCGTGTCTCGTAGTTGGTGATGCCGGCGTTCTCAAGCCAATTGACGGCCCTGTGGCTGGCGTTGATCTCGACAGGAAGGGTGACGAAACTGAAAAGTGTGGTCAAAGCGAAGAGAACCACTCCGGCGATCAGGACCGGATAACTGTGGAACATCGAAACGAGAATGACTCCAGCCAAAAGAACCCACTGCACGATTCTGCTTGAGAAACTTACGACCGGCACGAGAGCCGTGCGGAGTTGCAGCGGCAGGTAGCCTTTGGCGTGCTGAAGGACGTGGCCGCATTCGTGAGCCGCCACAGCGGCCGCCGCGACACTGCTCGAATTGTAAACCGCCTCGCTGAGGTTCACGGTCTTTGTCTGCGGATTGTAGTGGTCTGTCAGACGACCCGGAATGCACGTTACCTTGACATCGGTGATCCCGTTGTCCGCCAACATCTTGGTGGCGATCTCCGCACCCGTCATCCGATTGTTGGTCGGAACGCGGGAATATTTCTCAAATCTGCTCTGAAGCATGCTTTGGATGATCTGACTGAGGATCATAACCACAATCATGATGATCCAGATTAATCCAGTGCTCATACTCTATAAATTATTCAATTCAACTTTTGCAAGTAGGCAATTACCTGCGGAAAACAACCTTTAGCCGGTGACTACCCACCACCGGACATCTCATCAAGCATCAGGCCAGATGTCAAATATAGAGATTTTGGCGGATATTATGGCAGAAAAACAGTAATTTTGTCAGAATTTCGATAGTGATATGTCAAACGGCGTAACAGATTTCTCAAGACTGGAACTGAATCTCCAGAATTGTCTCGGCAACTACAGGTACTTCCGCTCAAAGTTGAGGCGTACCACCAAACTATTGGTGCTGGTGAAAGCCAACGCCTACGGTCATGGGGCCGTGGAGTTCGCTCTGATGATGCAGAACGCCGGAGCGGACTATCTGGCGGTGGCGCTTCCGGTTGAGGGAATGGAACTGCGGCAGTCTGGTATCAGCCTGCCGATTCTTGTGCTGACAGCCGGCACGGACTATTTCGATGAGATCATCGATAACCGTCTTGAACCCGGAATCCCGAATATTTATACCTTGAAGGCCCTTGTCGCCACCCTGCAGAGCCGCGGCATCGAGGGCTTCCCGATCCACATCAAACTCGACACTGGAATGCACCGCCTCGGCTTCATGACCAGCGAGTTGGATGAATTGATTGAATATCTTAGGACTCATTCAGAGGTGAAGGTCAAGTCGGTATATTCACACCTCGCGGTCGCCGAGGATCCGTCCATGGACCAGTTCACCCTGGGGCAGATTTCGATGTTCGAGAGCAACGCCGCGAGGATTGACGAGGCTCTTGGCTACCATCCGATGTGGCATATTCTAAACTCCGCGGGAATCGAGCGTTTCCCGCGTTTCCAGCATGACATGGTGCGTCTTGGGGTGGGAATATATGGGATCAGCGCTCTGCCGGAAGTGCGTCTGAAGCCTGTCGCCTCTCTGAAAGTGAAGATTTTGCAGATCAAGGAACTGAAGCCGGAGGATGGCGCCATCGGCTATGGACAGCATGGCTTGATCGCCCATGAAGGTACCCGGATCGCCACAATTCCGGTGGGCTATGCCGACGGAATCGACAGACACCTTGGCTGCGGCAACGCCAGTTTCGCTCTGAATGGCCATCGTGTGCCCACGATCGGCAACATCTGCATGGACATGTGCATGGTCGATGTGACCGGAGTACCAGCCGAAGTGGGGGACACCGTGACAATATTCGGTGAGGATCCTACAGTCAGCGAGCTCGCGCGCATCCTGGACACCATTCCGTACGAGATCATGACCTCGGTTCCCCGCCGCATTGAAAGGGTCATTGTCCGCCGGTAGGAGCCGTCACTCGGAGAGCGTTTTTTGCTCACGGTGACGTTATTCTGTCTTCATACCTGTCGGTTGCGCCGCCATTAGGCCTACCATAAATGCCGTGGCGGCTAAGATGTTTATTATTAGTGTGTTGTGAAATGCTGATGGTCGAAATGAGAGGCCAGCATTTTGTAACCGATTGAGAGTCAACGGTTGATTCTCCACCGGCTTCCGACAGTTTGTATATGATAAGCCTATTCTATTGTCGGTTTGTCAGTGGCATTCGTGGCTACTGGATGATCTTCCAGCCGTCGATGCGACGGGAGGTGGTGGAGAAGTTCACACCGATCTTGAATATCTTCCTGTGGTCTTCGGCGAATGAGCGGGCGTAGCCTTTCTCCTCGATCTATGGGGATGCGCTTTCGGCCTCTTTTGCTCCTCAAGAGTGTATTCCGCACTCTTGGGAAACGTTTTCTTCGCTTTTCGTCTCTCAAGGGTGTTGTCGAGCACTCATGGGCAACGTTATTTCCCATTTTTGCTACTGAAGTGGCGGATGAAGGGGTAGTCCGGGTTGAGGAAGAGCGGAAGTGCGGCGGTGAATATGGGGGCGGAACAAAAAAGAGGCGGCGGCCCGATAGGGACGCTGCCTCTTTGTGAGGGATTTCACCTTTTTTTAATATCCTAATGGGAACCAAGGTTTGATTGCTGTGGCTTTGGCTGTCTCATCCTTGATCGGCAGAATGCAAAGGCCTGCCGTATATTCAACATCCTCCATCACAATTCTGCAGGTTCCACTCTTGATGCGTACCATCAGTGCCCTGCCGGCTTTGTGGCCATCAAGAGAACCAACTGTTGAAGTCCAGTATCCGCTTGTTTTCTCGCCTCCATTAAACGAAGTGGCAAAGTATGCGCCTCCTCCTTGAGAATATAGCATTCCATTGGCTTCAAGAGAGATTGCCTTGGCGTTGTTAAAGATTGGATCAGAAGTGGACACATCTGTCTTTGTGGTATAAACTGAGGTGATGGTCACGTGGGTCTCATCCGTTACTGTCCATTTCACAGCATATCTACTTCCATTAATGTTTTTGATTTCAACGTATGAACCCGAGAAAGATTTAGAAGGTGCGAATACACTCAATTCTTCTTCGGTTGGAATACGATAGCCGTCAGGGCATGGATTACCACTACGTTCCTCCCAACTCAAGTCAGCCAACGAAGACTCCAAATAATCATAATCGTCCACGAGGTATATTATTGATGAGTTTACAGCCTGCTGCTTCTTCATGCCATTCACCCAAGCGGATGAATATGCGTAACTTGGTCGGCTATTCATATCCCAACAATAATACAACTGATAATGACTATTAAAATTGATACCTCTCGGTGGAGCTATCGTTCCATTATACCCATAAGCTAGCATATTTACTTCCGCATTTGCCACATATTGTGGGAATCCCAACCAACGTCCCCATTGGAAGTACTTTGCCTCTGTGCCATTTGTATATGATGCTGATGTCAGAATACCGTTCTTGATGGCATTATATTCATATTCAACAGGAGCCGCAAAACCAAAATCCTGTAAAGCCCTTTCATTGGAACACCATGCCTCACTGCTTGGCCCAATTTTTCGGAAACTGCCGTAGGTTATTTCAGGATAGTTGACATCACCTCCCCAGTTGTCGGTGTTGCCAGGGTTGCTTGGGTCCTCGTCTGGCTGAGGCTCGGTCATGTCCACGATCACACCTGTGTTCTCGCTGTCATTCTTGCGGATGAACTTGCCGGCGGTGATGTCACGGGTTCTGAGGGAACCTTCGTACTCTTTACCGTTGATGGTAACCTTGAAAACAGGGGTTACGGATGTGGCCGGGATGAGGTTCACGTAGAAGTTGTCCTTGCCAGGGTTAACGGTGATGGTGCCGGCAGTCTTGTCGGAGATTGCACGGTCAGCCAGACCGAGGGTGGCCTTGGTGAAGAGGTTTTCGCCGGAGATGGTGACAGGCTCTCCGTTCAGGGTCACTCCCTCAGGGAGTTTGAGGGTGAAGTGAGAGAAAGAGAAGTGACGTTCCAGCTGGAGTGTTCCATCAGGGTAAGCGCCACCGCCGATGACAGCGATCTCAGCCTGGGTGGAGAGGGCGTCATTCTTGCTCAGCGACTCAATCGTTCCGTCCTGGGCGGCGATGTCGTAGTCACATTTCTTGCTGACATTGGTAGGGTCAACGCCGTTTCCGAGGTAGAAGTACCTCAGGGTTACTTTGCCTTCTGTCACTCCCAGCATAAGGGTACCCTCGAACTTTCCGGCATTTACGTCAGTAAGTTCCAAAATACCCTTTGTGCCTCCGTTCACATCGGTGACGAGCAGCTGGTCGCCATCTGTCCACGCGCAGTTGAGGTTACCGTTCTCCTCGCTGAGGATAGAACGGGTCTCAGCGTCGCCTTTGCTGGCATAGACCGTCATCTTGACGGTCCCGTCATTCTGCGGTGCAAACTCCTGCTCCTCTGAGCAAGCCCCGAGGCCGAGGAGAAGCAGCGATGCCGCATATACGAAAATATTCTTTTTCATTTTTGATTCTAATTTTAAGTAATATTCATGTAGTTGTTGTTATTTCACTTCCACAAGCAGACGCACTGCCATCTGGTTGAAGCGGCCCATGCTTGAGCTGCTTGCTGATCCATTATAAGCGAAGCCTCCGGATTTCCCGTTGAAGAACAGATTGTATCCGTTCGTCGTAGTGTTGCTTGTCGACGACCAGTACCAACCCATATCTTTTGACTCATAGACTTTGCCGTCGGTAAGGTTACGCTTGTCCGCGGCCGGGAAGAACACCGCATCATTGAGCTTTTTGAGCACGTCGTAACTGTCAAGAGTGATGTTCTTGTAGTTAAACGTGTTGCCGCTGTTGTTGTGGATGACTGCCGGCATGCTTGAAAGACAGGACGCTCCTTCAACGGAACGGATGAAATCCTTTGCCTCAGTGAGTTCATTCACATCCGGAATGACAATGAGTCCAACGACATCTGAACCATCGTAAGCCGCTCCTTTAATGGTCGCACCCTGGACGAATCCGCTTTTCATAAGGGCTGTGAATATCTCTGTGGAAGGTGTCAGGTACTGGCGGTCGTCGTCCGCTGCTCTGCCGCTCTCCATGTACGCGCGTCCCCAGTCGTAAACATACTCATTGGACCACAGGGTCTTGATTGTGCTGTTCTTGCTTTGACCGGCTGTTGACGGGAAGTAATGTCCGTCATACGATTGCTGCCAAAGAGCTTCTTTCAACGTAGTCGGCTTCTGTGCGTCCTCAAGACCTGTCGCTCCCCAAGCGAAGAGTCCGATGAGTTCAGGTGTCTTCTCAACCGGGCCATCCTGAAGGTCAAGGCCTCCGGCGTTGGTGAAGTCCGTCTGGCGTTCGTGAATGCCCCACACACCGGTCTTCGTGTTGTAGTACAGGTTGCCGGACGTGAAACGGTACTTCTTGCCGTCAATCTTGAACTCAGGACCTACCATGTCGTCTTTGGATGGCTCATCACCACCGGCAACGGTCATGTCCACAGTCACTCCGGAATCATTGTCGCCGTCCTTCTTACGGAGGAACTTGCCGGCGGCGATGTCGCGGGCGTTGAGCTTGCCCACGTACTCTTTACCGTTGATGGTCACAGTGAATACAGGAGCCACCTCGTTGGCAGGGATGATGTTTACGTAGAAGCTGTTCTTGCCTGGGTTCACCGTGATGGTACCGGCTGTCTGCTCGGATATGGCACGGTCAGCCAGACCGAGGGTGGCCTTGGTGAGGAGGTGGTTGCCGGAGATGGTGACAGGCTCACCGTTCAGGGTCACTCCCTCAGGGAGTTTGAGTGTGAAGTGAGCGAAAGAGAAGTGACGTTCCAGCTGGAGCGTTCCGTCAGGGTAAGCGCCACCGTTGATGACAGCGATCTCGGCCTGGGCGGAGAGGGCGTCATTATTGCTCAGCGACTCAATCGTTCCGTCCTGGGCGGCGATGTCGTAGATATAACTCTGGCTTCCTGTGTTAGGGACAACTCCGGTTCCGAGGTAAAAATACTTCAGGGTCACCTTGCCTTCTGACAATCCCATAAGAGTACCCTCGAACTTTCCGGCATTCACGTCAGTAAGTTCCAAAATACCCTTTGTGCTTCCGTTCACATCGGTGACGAGCAGCTGGTCGCCATCTGTCCACGCGCAGTTGAGGTTACCGTTCTCCTCGCTGAGGATAGAACGGGTCTCAGCGTCGCCTTTGCTGGCATAGACCGTGATGTGAGCGCTTTCCAAAGCAGGTGTACCGCCATCGCGGAGATCATCCGAGCAGGAGATCGCCGCCATGGCCAGTACGCCTAATGCTATTGATGAGAATCGTCTCATTGTCAGAATGTTCTGATTCTTCTATTACCAATCCTCTCCGCCGGCTACTGGAGGAACGATGACTCCGGTAGGTGTGCCCCAAGCGGCATAGATGGTCTTGACAGGAACGTCCTTTGTCACAGTAACCTTGTCTCCAGCCTTGTATTTGATGGCCTCGAGGGTGGATGCGTCCTTGGTGTCTGACCATCCCATGAACTTGCGCTCACCGTATTTCATGTCAGATGCCTCCGGAACTGTGAACTCGTAGGTCTCCTCAGTGCCGTTATATGTGAGTGTGGCAGGAACTCCGGTTGTCGCACCGTTGCCATCGAAGATGAGTTTGTAGTCATAAGTGACAGCATCTTTCTCCCAGACTGCATAGATGGTTTTTGAGTTGGCCTCCTTGGTGAGGTTGACTGTCGCGCCTGCGGCGATGTTCGCCTCGGTTGCGTCAGCTTTCTCGGCCCAGCCAAGGAAAGTATAGCCATCACGTGCCGGAAGGAATGTGCCGTCAACGGTGAACGAGTAGGTGTCCTCTGTTGACTTTCCTGTGGCGGTTCTGGTTTCACTGGTGCCGAACACTCCACCGTTGGCATTGTAAACCAGTGTGTAGGTGGTTGTCTCAGCAGGTTTCTCGTCGTCCTTACCTGTGTCCATCTTGGTGCCATCCTTCTCTACCGGGATGAAGTCGTCGACAGTGATGTCGTACTTGATGTTGGTGAGGACAGGCTTAGGGTCGTTCGGATCCGGGGTCCAGCCGCCGTCGCCGCCCTCGTCGAAGACGAAGGTGTAGATGTAGCGGTAGCCCTGCTCCCACTTGACATTGACAGGAACCGCGGCGAGGCCGTCATAGACAACGGTCGCAACCTCGGCGCCGGAGTCGTCCTTCACAACATTGGAGAGGACAACCTTAACGAGGAAGTACGCTCCGTTGTAGTCGGATCCCTTAACGGTAGGGTCCCACGCCTTCACCTCCTGAGGGAGGAGGGTGAGCACCTGAGCGAAACCGTTCTGGTGGTTGTCCTCAGGGCAGGTGAGGTTCTTCACGCCGCACTGGGCAGGGAGAACGACGGTGCCGTCGATTGGGGTCACGTCATACTTCTTGTTGTAGGCCGCGTCAGCCGGGATGGTCCACACGCCGCCGTTGAGCTCTGGGGCGTTAGGGCCAACCTCGTCGCCGTGTGAAGGGTGCACGTAGTTCTTGTCGGTGCTCTCGGCCGGGAACGCGAAGGTTCCGGCGTTGGTGAGGTGTCCGACGCTCACGCCCTTGATCTCGACCTGCATGGTCTTCATGTTGTTCTTGGCCCTGAAGCACACCTGTGAGAGGGCGTGGCGGAAGTTGAGGACTACCTTGCCGTCACCTGGCTTCGTCACGTTCTTGTTGACGGAGTAGATCAGGTCGAGCTGCTCGGTCACGTTGTCCTTCACCGTGAAGTTGTCGAAGGTAGGGGCTCCGTTGTTGAAGTTGAACTCATTGTCGCCGTTCACCTGGGCGTAGAAGTCCAGGGCCTTGTTCTCCGGCCAGTAGCGGGTTCCGGCCTGGTCGGTCCACACGCCGCCCTCGTTCTTGATCACGTCGCCGTTGATGTAGAGGTTGCCGTCGGTCGTCCTGGCCCACACCTTGAAGCTCTCAGGGAGGGCGTTGTTACAGTAGGAGTCCGCAGCGCGGGTCTGCTTTGACGCGGTCACGCTGTAGGCGATCCCGTCCTGCTTCACGCTCACCAGCTCGTCTTGGGAGCACGCGGCCATCATCAGCGCCGCTGCCGCTCCAAACAAATACTTGGTTTTCATCTTTTTAGGTTTTTAGATAAATTAAACGTTGCTTTTAATAAAAAACTATATGTCTTTTTTGTGTTTATACGTGTTTACATGTGGATGTCCTCGTTGATCTCATGCCAGTCATCGATTGTTGTGTCAAGGTCTCCTTCGCCGATAGGTTTCGGGAGGTCAAGGCCGTCGATGATGATGTGGACGTGGCGCTTGTCCGGTGCGGAATGAACCTGGCCGGTCACATCGAACCGATCGCTGTCGATTCCGTAGCAGTACTTCTCGCCGTTGTCCATCCAAACATAAAGCAGCATCCGGTGCGGCTCTGTGTTTGTCTCGTTGTGTCCGAATGTCAGGAACTTGCCGACTATCGTTGTGGCGTCCCCGACATTGGCCTCGTAAGGAATTGTCACGCACTCCTTGCCGACGGATTCGTCGTGGAAAAGCAGTGACGGAGCCATTCCTGTGATCGAGCCGCACATCTGGGAGACACGGCCAAGGCCTTTCACGTTGCGGATCTCATAGGTGTAGGTGCAGATCAATTCATGAGGATAGAGCGTGATGACCTGCTCGGTGTGCGTGGCCGGTTTGCCGATCCATTCGTCTTTCTCACTTTCAGGTATGCAGATGTAACTGGTTCCTGTCTCGGTGATCTCCACGTCAAGCGCCGTGCATCCCCACATCATCTCCGGACTGAGGACCACCCGTTCGTCCTCGGTGCCGTTCGCGCGTGGCGCGGAACTTCTGGCGGACGCTCCGTAGATGGTCTCGAAAAGGTCTCCGTTGCGGGTGTAGGCCTCGTGGGTGTCAAAACCTTCGGTTCCGCGCATGAGGACAATCTCGGTGTCGTTGTTGTAGCAGAGGACCCGGTATTTGCCGACCTGGATGTCAATCTGTCCGCCGGTCTTTCCCTTGAAGTCGAACCGGCGCATCGGGGCTTCCTCGCCTTCCATAGGATAGAAGAACACGCACATGCCTTCCGGAGAGGCCTCGCGGGCGTCACGCCAGTCAAACTCAACCTTGACGGACGCTGTGTGCGGGTGATGATAGCACAGTTCCTTGTGGTTGCAGGAGCACAGGGCGGCGGCCAGCACGCACACCAACATATTCAGTAATCCCTTTTTCATCGTCTGCCTCCTTTGTTGCTGTTGTAGTTGCCGCGGCCTATGAGCCATACCAAAGACACTTCCGCCTTGGTCGGGCCGAACCAGTGCCTCTGCCTGGTGGACTGCCATACGTAACAGTCGTCGATAGGGTCATATTCATGATAGGTTCCTTCGCTGTAGCCAAGGTCTATGGAGAAATCAAGGTTCAGTCTCCGGGCTATCGGAACAGAGTAGCCGTATTCCAGAGCCGCCGAATAGTTCATCTTGTCCCAAAGAGTGCCGCCTGGCTTGCCTCCGAGGTAGCCGGTGCCTCCGATCTCGAAGTCGTAGGTGAATATCTGGCCGTTGACACCGATGTGGTGGCCTGTCAGTGGTTTCCTCTTCGCGGCCTTGCCGAACCACTTGCGCAGGGTCAGGTCTCCACCGTAGGTGCGCCAGTACCAATGAACCTTGTCTGATTTCCACCAGCCGTACATCCAGTCGGTCACGACAGACCAGTTCCTTCCGAGGTAGAATTCGACACCGATGTTCGGGACGAGCAGGGCATCGTAAAGGAGATTGGTCCTGAAATCCATGTAGAATGGCTTCGGTGAAGATGCTTTTGGCGTGTCCTTCCTTATGATGTCGGTTGCCGGCGGGACAAGGCGCATCCCCTGCAGGGTCAGCGCTCCTACCGGGTTCCACACCTTTTCGTAGGAGAGGTAGAGTCTGGAGGCGCGGAGTTCCGGGAACAGGTTTCTGTACATGTAGTTGTAGGACTCGCCACCGCAAAGCTGGCGGAGACGGTAGAGATGGTCGCCTTTGACATCACCATTCGTCACCGATTCTCTCGCTATCTTGCGCAGCAAGTACAGAGTCGCCTCTTTATGAGGTACTTCCGGATCATTCTCCACGAGTTGGATCAGTCCGTTCCAGTCCCTCCCGAGAAATCGTGAGGTTCTCAATGAGTCTGGTAAGGCTCCGTAGCGGGAAAGGTAGTCGAACAACACTTCGGCGCGTCGCTCCGACAGCCATTTGTTGAGCTGGACGCTTCCTTCAGGGGACGCTCCTCCCACAACAAGAATCTTCCTTAATTGATAGACCGAGTCGGCGTAACTTGTGCGAAGACTGTCCGAAATTCTGTTCAAAGCTGATCGGTTACTTTTAAGAGATGGCACAAGCTCGGTTTTCCCCTGTTGAAAATAGATTTTTACGGAATCCCGAACCTCCTGCCTGTTCTGCGCGGAAAGGCAGCCGCCATATAGTACCAATACTATGAGTACTAGCTTCTTAATCATAACAGTATAATAGGCTATTAACCTTTTTTTAGCAACCACTTAAATATTAAGCAACCACTTTGCAGTCCTTAGTGTCAACTGCATAAGCGCTACAAATTTACATAAAAATCTGCGATCTTTACGCCCGTCACATAAGAAAGAAACTGTTTTTTAGAGGAAATATACTATCCTTTTGTCGAATCAAGAATATTTTTTTACATTTTTTGATGTTTCATCATTTTTGAAACACCCGATATGCCCCTGAATGCTATATCATAAGAGAGAACGGTCACGAAGCTCGGTAATTGTCATGAAGTGACCGAGGTTAGATAATATGAAATAGAGCGACTGGAAAGCCGCCCTATTCTGCCATAATTCCCGTTACCGGTTATTTTATGCGGTAAGGCTGGTCGTCATAAAGACTGTAGCGTTTGGCTTTGCGGATCCACTTCTGCTCTTCCAGTTTGACGTGCTCGCGCAGATCCTGGTATTGAATCTCTCCTTGGAGGTAACTCAGCATGACATGGTCGGCTATCTTGGACTCAAAACCGTCAAGCAGCTCGAACTGAGAGTATCTTTCCCGGAAATATCGCATCAACTGAAGCGTGTGGAGCAGAGAATGGTATTCCGTGCCTGGTTGGAGCATGATCTGGTAGCCGTTGCATCGTTGGCCTTCGTAGCGTCCTGTGGACGGGGTGAAGGTGCAGGGGCGCATCATGACTCCGGCGGGGTTGATGTGGTCCACGATGTAGAGGGACGGTGGGTTCTCCATCGCCGCGAGAATCACCATCAGGTGGAACACGTCCTTCGTGTAGTTGAAGTACCGTGCCCCCGCATCCTGAATCTCCACAACGATCGCGTCCAGTTCCGTCAGCGCCTCAGCGTCAAACGAGATATGGTTCGTTCCCGGAGTCAGCTCCGCCCCCATAGGGCAGAACACTGCCTTCAGGTTCCCTCGCTCCGTGAACAGTACCAGGTTACAAGGAGTAATGGGTGGTGGTCCTATCCTCAGACCGAGTATCGGACAGTAAATAAGACCACATATGATTTTGAGGATCATTATTTTGTTGATGTGGCATTGACCAGAGCCGGTAAATCTCTCGTTGTGGATAAGGTTCCTACCCCTAAGGATGAGGAAGAAGACGAGGATATGAAACAGCCGGATTATAGTGCCGTGGAATATGCTTGAGATAAAGCGGATTTGACAGAGTCTTGGCCTGAGGTACGAAATCCTTTTGTTGAATATGATAATGAGCGATCAGATGATGTGAAGAGTCCTGCGGCTAAGAGCAATTCTTCGGAGACAAAACAGGAAAATTCTTCGACTAATAAGAAGAAATATGTGGAAAGGATTGATTCTCTTCAGTATCAGGCATATTCAAATAGAAGCGAGGCTCCGGAGAATGTTTATATGCGAGCCTGTAAGATCAAGGCTGTGAAGGCAAGAAACATACAGTTGCTTGAGCAGGGCGGTGTAAAGAAGATTTCCGCACAGGTGATCTTGAAAATTGATGATGTCTCCGATGTCGGCAGGATCATCTCCCACGTAGAGAATGGAATCAAGGAACTGATTGATGTTAAGTTGATTCACTACATTGATAAGGGATGGGTAGTTGAAGAGGATGATAAATAAAGATTAAGGTATGATGAGAAGGTGGTTTATAGCATCAGGCCTTTTCGCAAAATGACACTCCATCATCCTTAGAAAGGCAACCTTGTTCAGGATGGTTGCCGAATGATGGCATTATTGTGCTTGTCTGGTCTGGATTGCGTATCACATCATATAAAGAAAGTAGGGAGGAACGTGAAATATTCAAAGCGGCTCTGTGGTACTGAGCGGCAATAACGGGGAGGAGGCATCACACTGTTCCAGGTGCGAAAGGATTCGCTCACCTGGGAGTCAGCAGGCTCGGTACAAGGATAATGCTCCCGATGTTATTTACGCGGCTTCCCGTGCTCCCGTGCGGCGTTGGTTTGCGGACTCACATCAGACATCGCTTCACATACGGAGACCTACGCATAATATTCTCGATTGGCGGTCTGGAGTCTGCTTGGCGGTCTGGAGTCGCTTGCCGGTCTGGAGTCTGATTGGCGGTCTGGAGTCTGCTTGCCGATGAATGGGGCGCATCAAAGTCGCCTTGCCTCTTTCATTACCTTTGGGGCGAGGGAAAAGACGGCGATCATATTCGGAAAGGCCATCAGGGCGAAGGCAAGATCCATTAGACTGACGGCGACATCCAGAGTGATGACACTTGCGATGACGATTGTCGCGACATAGAAGTAGCGGTACTTCTGAGCATTTCTTGTGCCCCAGAGGTAAGATGTGCACATCGTTCCGTAGTAGGAATATGAGAACATCGTCGAGAAGGCGAAGATGATCACCACGAATTCGAGAAGATAGCGTCCTGCGAACGGAATCAGGGCGTCATATGTGTTCAGCGCGATGGACAGTCCCTTTATGCTGTCAGTGCTGTAGAGACCGGCCATGATCATCGGAATCGCGGACAGGGTGCAGACAAGGCCGGAGTCTATCGCCGGCCCAAGCATAGCCACGAGTCCCTCCCTCACAGGCTCGGCGTTCATCGAGGCTCCGTGCATCATCCCGGCGGTTCCGACACCGGCCTCGTTGACGAACATCGCCCTCCTCGCTCCGGTCAGAGCCACGGCGGTGAAGGCTCCGAAACCAGCCTTCCAGCAGAAAGCACCTTCGAAGATGGCTTCAAACACGGAGGGCAGACGGTCGTGATAGACAACCATAATGCCCACCACCATAAGGAAATAGAATCCAACCATAAACGGTACGATCTTCGATGAAACCTGCGAGATCCGCTTTATCCCACCAAAAATGACGAGACTCACTATGCCGCCGATCACAAGACCGATTACCAGAAACACCCATCTTGATTCGGGCACTCCAAGCGGCTCAAGGATCACTGAATATAACGACTCGGAGAGTTGGTTTGCCTGCATCACAGGAAGGCCGCTGAACAAAGCGCAGAATGCGAACATTACAGCCAACGGCTTCATCTTCCTGCCGATTCCTTCGGTCAGGACGAACATCGGTCCTCCTTGGGCTACTCCCTTGTCATCCTTCCCTTTATACATTACGGCGAGGGTGCCCTCAAAGAACTTTGTGGCCATTCCAAGCAAAGCGCTGACCCACATCCAGAAGATGGCTCCGGGCCCACCGACACATAGTGCTATCGCGACCCCGGCGATGTTCCCCATCCCGACTGTGCTGCTGATGGTGTTCATCAGAGCCTGAAAGGAACTGACCTGTCCCTCTCCTTTCTTCTTCATTTTCAGAGAACTGACCGCCATTCCCAACTTCCTCAGCGGCAATGCTCTTGAATATATGAACAGGAATATTCCTCCTCCTATCAGAAGTGTAAACAACGGCCATCCGCAGACGAAGTCCGTGAATTTGATAATATACTCTTTAATCAGGTCCAACATTTTCTACATTGTTCTATGTCTGTTCCATATTACCTTTGCAGGAGGCTTGCTTGGGCGGGGGCTACTTGATCCTGTACGGCTGGTCGTCATAGAGGCTGTAGCGTTTTGCCTTGCGGATCCATTTCTGCTCTTCCAGTTTGACGTGTTCGCGCAGATCCTGGTATTGAATCTCTCCTTGGAGGTAACTCAGCATGACATGGTCGGCTATCTTGGACTCAAAACCGTCAAGCAGCTCGAACTGAGAGTATCTTTCCCGGAAATATCGCATCAACTGAAGCGTGTGGAGCAGAGAATGGTATTCCGTGCCTGGTTGGAGCATGATCTGGTAGCCGTTGCATCGTTGGCCTTCGTAGCGTCCTGTGGACGGGGTGAAGGTGCAGGGGCGCATCAGGACTCCGGCGGGGGCGGGGAGGACTTCCAGACGGTTGTGCCGGATGAAGGGGGCTCCGAGATATTCATAAGGCCTGGCTGTTCCGATGGCGGGGGTGATGGTGGTGTTGTTCCAGAGGCCGCCGCCGCTGTACATCTCGCAGGTGAACATTCCTGGAATATCCGAGGCTGGGGCTATCGTCCACGGGAGCAGCTGGCGGGTGGAGTC
>OGOP01001576.1_pt1 | contig 15644 bp, 17 predicted proteins | sample 1552591 | NCBI WGS metagenome assembly OGOP01 (sample SAMEA2580120, study PRJEB22360) | human gut metagenome | biome: human gut; feature: human-associated habitat; material: faeces | place: Denmark | collected 2008/2010 | reverse complement strand
TCCTCGTCTTCCTCTTCTGAATCATCTTCATCATCATCAGAATCCTCATCCTCGTCAGAATCATCATCATCATCGGAATTGAAGAGATCTGATGCCTGCTCAGCAGTAAGATGAATAACTGCAGGGATGATATCTACTGAACCATCCTCATAAGTGATGATCTTAGCACCGTTGATAACTTCCTCGTTAACTACCTTAAGTTCCTTTTTCTTAGCTTCCTTTTTCTTAGCCATAATTGTAATGTTTTAAAATGTTAAACTTATATATTTATAATTCTCTGAGTCCTCTTATCTTTTTGATTAGTGGAATCATTGTTAAATTGTTTAACCTTTCCAAGAAGTGTTTGAAATTCTTCTTTTGACTGAAAGGTTATTTCCTCTTCTCCTATTATATTATTATTTAAATAGGTTAGGAGTTTAACCGATTTATCCTTAAAAGGATCCTCATATGAATGAGTTATAATACCTTTTTCCATTTATCTTTATCTTTTGGATTTATAAACAATGTTTTATAGTTATCCCATTTCTTTTGAAGGTTATTAACATCTTCATCAGAAAGGGCTTCATTATCTCCATCAAGCCTATATAAGGTTCTTTTTACTGCATAACCCCTAGAAACATTTGTAGATTTATCTAGACCATATCTTTCACCTATATAGATAGATTTATAATGATCATCAAACTCTTTTCTAGTATGGTTAAAGAAATAGTTATACATTGAAATCTTAAAGGACCTAGCATTAGGAAATAATCTCCATTCAATGGGATATCTAAATCTCCTTACTTTATACCAACGTCCTTTATGTCTTACTGAAAATAATCTTTTCTTTGGGCCATCTATTTCTGTAATACCTTGCCTAATTAGACGTTTACCTTTTATGATATGACAATCAGAAATGGTTGTACCAAATTTATTAAGCAATATATCCTTAGCATGATACCTTGTAAAGTAAGGTACAGCACAAATATGTTTCTTATATAATTTCTGTTCAGTAACCACTGAGATAGTTTTCCTATCCTTATGATTATAATATTGCCATACATAATACATATTAGGTAATATCCTTCTAGGATTATCCAGATATTTAACCTTATTTAGTTGGAGTTGGGATACTCTATCCCTACTCCTTCTCTTCTTCCTTTTCGTATGGGTTGCCATTTTTCTTCATATAACGTTTGCAATTTCTTGACCATAGTGAAATTGATTTATCATTAGCATCAGGGAATTTCTTTTTCATTCTTCTTCCGATTCTATCCAATGAATATCCTCTTGCCGTTAATTCCCAAGCATAAGATTTCTTAGTGCCTTTCACTAAACCAAATAAATCCCTTTCTCTTGGTGGTTTCTTTTCCCTAGATTTCTTAATTCCAGGAATTCTTTTTCTTTTTCTTTCTCCTAATTCGTCTTCTTCTCCGAGAAACCCAAGTCTTAATCTTGAATTACGAAGCGGATCGTTTTTAGGAATACCTGAATCTGCTAACTGTTTATCCATCCAATCATCATACTTATCAATTAATGATTTGTCTGGTTTATTTGTTGTTGTATTGATATAACTTAAAAGAGAACCAATAGAAGCACTTAATGTATCAGGAAATGGGATTCCTAGGATAATAGCTTTTCGTTTGATATCCTTATAAGTCATATTTCTACCTGCAATACCGAGAAAGTTATACTTTTCTCTGGTTTTGTTGAGAGATGTTTTCTTCGCTTTAGCCATATTATTTATATTTTATTGTTAATTTTTAAATCTGCTGCAAAATTACTAATAATATTTGAAATATGCAAATAAAATTGCATTTATTTATAAAATAGCTTAGGATCTGATACTCTTGTTTCGGAAGTGTCTTTCAAATACTTCTTCTTTGATTTACGTTTTGGTTTTATATTATAGGCATTATCAAGTCTCTTGACATTGAATTCAATGTTGTTTACGGCATTATAATTAATAGCCTTTTGTACTAAATACCTATATTCTGGCCAAAACTTTTGACCTGCTATAACTTTAGCAGTTCTCTCATAAAAAGAAGTTACTAAATAACCAAATGTATCAGCATCTTCTTTATCATCAAAGACATAGATATAAAATCTATTCATCTCCTTGAGCACTTCATCTTCTGGTCTTATTGGTAATAAGTAATAACCATCAGTATATAAATCTGGAGATATTAAAGCAACCCACCATTTCTTTTTAGAAGGTTTTACTTTATAATAGAACCTTTCTTTTAACTTTTCTAGAACCCAAGTAGGTATACGCTCTAAAAGATATTTAATGTATATCTTATCTTTCTTGTTGAGTCTCCTTTTAAATGCAGAAGGCTGTTGAAGGATTGAAGGTAAGATTCTAAAATTATTCCACCTATCAAACTCAAATATTAACCTCATAGAATCTAAATCCCAATTATCTTCTGATTCTTTAAGGTATTTCATATTTCTAATAAGATTTTTCCTATTTACCTTAGTAATCTGTTGAGTGGAATCTCCAGTATAAACTACCGCATCACGTTTCTTTAAACGATGTTCTATAACACCTTCTATAAAATCCTGAAAATTCCTCTCACATGGACAATCAGGTCTAAATATAGAATTATGTTTTTCAAAGAAGTCAGCAAACATTCTAAAGAATTTTTCTGACCTTTCACGTATCTCAATATATTTATAATGAGATATATTCATCATACTTCCTGCTTCCCAAGAAGATTTACCTTCTGAGGTATGTAAGAATAAGGATTGTTGTTCAACTTTAGTTAAACAACTCCAGGCTTTTTGCTGAGCTTCGTTCATCATGATTGTCTTATGCTTAATACTTTATCAATTTGTTCTTGAGTTATACCATTAGGATCATATCCTTGCTGGTCTACATAGAGTTTTCTAGGATCATAATTCTGATAAACAGAATAGATAACATTATCAAAAGGTAACCAAACCTCTAACTTACCATTCTGAGGATACATTAGGAGTTTTACTTTCTTAGTGTTATGATCTACCTCTAAAACAGTTGCATCAACACCTTCATAAGGATAACCTTTCAGATTTACATAATCTCCAGGCTTTATACTTACTAAATCAGTTACAGAGAATCTTTTATTCTCCTCTTGTATTTTTAAAAATCTTCTTACCTCTTTTCGAGTACAGCAAGCTACAAGAGAAAAATCATCCCAAATATCAAGATTCTCTACTCTAGCTCTTTTCTTTTTTCTGGGATGGAGAGATGAAGTATCTTTTAAGAATCCTCTAATACCTGGGATCCTTTTAGATAATACTCGTAAGAAATTCCTATCTACTGTTTTCTCTGATGGCATCTTTAAGAAACCAAAATTGAATAAGATAGGCTCTTTCTTATAAATTAACTTACCTCTTGAAGTAGAACCTTTTAAAATAGTAACGGTTGGTACAATTGCTTCAATATCATCGTACCCACGTTTATGGAGGTCACTATTAATAGATTCATAATACTTATCTTCAATGTAAATTATACAATATTTAAAACGATGAATACGATGTGCCATAATTATTACTTATAGAGAGTTTTACATTGTACTTTAGCCTCCTTATGTATATTTTTATAATCAATATACTTTAATACTTCAGAAGCCATGAAAACATATAAAGTAGGAATTCCTTTACCTTTCAAAGTTAAACTATGTTCTAATTGCTTAGTATTTAATACTTTAATTAATCTACAGTCTACTATGAAAAAGAATTCATCTCTTGGCATAGAATTATACCTCATACAAAGAATAGGGATCTTTTTAGCTCTCTTGGCATCATCAGAAGCCTGATTCCAAAATTGTATGATTTTACATCTTTTATTACCAAGTAGAACATGCTCAAATCTTATATCATTATAGGATTTACATTCTATGGATATTTTACAACGATGAGCATGTTTCTCATCACTACACATAATATCTGAAGCTAAGTCTCTGTTAACATGATTAGCTCCTGAATAAGGAACTCTCTGGAACTTATAACCAGAGAATTCCGTAAACCATTTGGAAACCTTTAATTCGAAGCGGCCTCCTTTTTTCTTACTATTTACACTCATAACTATAATTGATTTTGTCTTGTATAATCAATTATAGTTGTTTAAGGTAAGTTAGACCATTTTGTTTTTCCACTTGCAAGATCTTTGAGTGAGATAAAGGTATGCTATCATGATGGGTAATTAGGAACAGAGTCTTATTTTCAAAAATATGACGAATAAGATTTATTACTATCTCTATATTATCTGATGACAAAGATTCAAATACCTCATCTAAGAAAGCTATATTTATACCTCTGGCAGCAGACATAGATTCGAACATAGCAAAAGCCATAGCTAAATTACAAACCTGCTTTTCTCCACCACTAAGTTCATCATAATCTATGATTATACCATTTCTTTCTATGAGAGTAACAAAATCTTTTCTAGTTGAACCTAAATCTATTTCGAAAGATATTCTAAAACCTAATACTTCAGAATAACTATCAAGTGTATGATTTAACAAATCCAAGCTTGAATCGAATAAATAAGCTTTAATACCATTATTACCAAGAGGATCATTTAATAACCATTCATAATCTTTAAGCTCTCCTAACTTATTATGATAGTCTTCATCTACCTTTCTTAACTTCTTCTTAAAACTTTGCCACTTCTCTTTGTATTTAGGTGAAAGTACTTTTAACTTCTCTTTGCTTAATTTCATCAACATTGAATCAATTCGTACAATCTCCGTAGCATATTCATTACAGGTATCTTTGATATCATCAAGTTTGTTCCTGGTTTCTTTTAATTCATATAATCTATCATTGGCTTGCTCTAACTCCTCTTGGTACCTAGTTATTTTACTGAAAGCCTTTTTAATCTTCAAAATGGATTTGTAAGCGTCATCGTATTTTTTATTATTCATTAACTCTAAGATAGTATCTATAAAATCCTCTAGAGGAACCTTAGACAAGCTTCTGGCATTATTTAGTTTTTCTTTTAAACTAACTACCAATTTACTTTGGTTTTTAACCTTTACATCTAAAGTTAAATCTATTTCTTCAGTAACTTTTCTTTTCTCTTTTCTTAACTGATCAATGAGTTTCTTTTTCTTTTCTCTTAATTCTCTACGTTCTCTATGAATAGTAGTTTTCCATGATCTCTCTCTTTCACGTAATTCAAAATAGGTACCCTTAGTACTTTCTATTTCCTGCTGTAACATATGAGCTTTATGTTCTACTTGATTAGCCTCGTAGAGAATATTTTCTCTATCTTCTTGAGCTATACCTTTAGCTATATTCAGGAAATTCAAATCGAAAATCTCTTCAAATAGTTTCTTCTTGTCAGAATTTGACTCAGTAATTAATCTCTGTAATCCCTGACCAAACATTATAGAGTTCATGAAGAGCTGATAACTTAGTCCGAGTTTTAAAATGATCCTTTCCTGTAATTGTATCTTACCTTTTATATTTACAGGATCGCCATTTTCATAAAATATCAAACGATTATTACCTTTAGCTCCATCCTCAAGAACTTTCTTATAATTCTGGCATCTAACTATTTTATATACTTCATTATCTCTTTGGAAAAATACTTCTACCTTAGTACCAGAATAATCTTTAGGTTGAACTTCTTTCCAAGTATTTACATCTGAAATACCTTTTAGAGATTTACCATAGATACACCAAACTATAGCTCCAAAGATAGAACTTTTACCATTGCCATTTGGAGCTTTAATCAATATAGTACAGCCTTGATTTAATTGTAAATGAGTAGGCTCACATATTGAACAATAACCTTCTATGTTTACACTTAATAATGTTATCATACCTCTGATTTTTTAAGGATATTAATTAATAAATCTTCTTTACCTCTATCTTTAATACCTTTTTCCTTAAGATACCTCTTTGCTAGTTTCTTTTTAGAAAGAGTCTTAGTAATCTTATGATTAGTATTAACTTTTTCACTAGATTTCTTAGGAATAACAGTATAATAGTTACCATCATCCTTAACTTCATCTTCTGATTCTACATCTATGAATTTAGTGAAACCTTTTAATTCAACAAATTTCATAGATAAATCATCCATCACTAACCAATAACCCATTTTACAATCTTTATCGGTTCTTCTCTGTTGAATAGGAGCTCCTAACATATAAACCTTCTTACTTAATCTTTGTGGTTTATGTATATGACCACATAATACTAAGTCGAAACGGTTTAACATATTAAGATTAATATTCTCAGCAGAATCAACTACTCTACCATCTGTATCTTTAGCTCCTGGATAATCAGTATGAAGTAGGAGGATATTTTTAAAACCTTCTTTTAATCTTATGGTTTTTAAGTACTTACTTAAACCAATATTATGATCTATGTAAGGAACTCCATATACCATATAATCCATATCAAGAAAAGCTGGGGGAGTATTTGGAGATAAAATGGTTATAGGGTGATCATTTTCGAAAAAACTTAACCAACCTCTTGCCGTAACCTTAGATTTTGTATCAACTACGAGGTTATTTATTAACTTAATATCATGATTTCCTTCTATACAGAACATCTTAAACTTTGGATGTTTTTTATATACCTTATCTAAAAAGTCCTTCACCATCAAAGCTAATTCTTGATCCAAGTTTTCTGGCTTATGAAAGAAATCTCCACAGAATAAAGCAGGAACATCATATTTCTCGCATTCTGCAATAATCTTAAAAAGGACCCGGAACGAATCCTGGGTCCTTTTATAATCTTTATTGAACTTAGCCCACAGATTTAAGTGTAAATCTGAAAAAGCTACAGCTATTACTTTTGACATAACTTACCTGTTATAAAGTTATTAATAATTTCTTGACGAACTTCAAAAGATGCCTCATGAAGAACTAAAATATCTACTGAACCATAGATACTTTCTAGTTTACCAATACCAAAACCACGTTTATATGGTTTTGGAGCTCTCCAGAATTGATCCATATATTTAAATATTTCCTCACGAATATTAGCTCCCCATATATTAAGAACCTGAATCATAATACCAGAAATCATATGTTGGAAATACTTATTAGTAATACGTTTATCATCATCCTCAATTACCCAATCTTTAATCATATAAGTAGGGAAATCAAAAAGGATAAGTTTATCACATTGCTTACATAATAACATCTTACATAAGTCTATGAAATGATCTATCTCACACTGTGGTTGGAAATTACTTTGCTTGAAAATAAAATAAGCTGCAGAATCAAGGTAACTACGATCAGTTACATAATTTTCCATATTCTCAAACTTCTTATTACGAAGATTAAGTAACTGAAAATCTTTTTGATACTGTACTTTTTTATCTTCTTTCAACATATCAGCATGAGATACCTCTTTCATATCAGGCATAAGAGTTCTCATACTACCTGATTGAAACTCTAACTCATAATCTCTAGCAATTATATTTGCAAAAGTTGTTTTACCTATGCCGCTTGGACCGGCTAACATTATTCTACTCATATTATTTTGATTTTAGTTCTTGAAATACTTTTATAAAATTATTTGTCATGAAAGATGCTAAAGAGTAAGTGATACATATCTCTTTGAACTTTTCTAGTTTAAGGTTTTTATCATTATACCTTTTTATTGGTAAACTCTTCAAAGGAATATTATTTATATACCACTTAAGATCGATAAGTTGCCTATTCTTTTCATAAACAGCTTTCATCTTTTCATCATCATGATCCTTGAGGTAATTCTTTATACTACCATATTTATCAAGAAAAATTCTTGTTTTCTTTGGACCCATACCAGGATAACCTTCGATATCATCTGATTTATCACCAACCAATGAAAGGTAATCTACAGTCTCATCTGGAGAATATTCAAATAAGTCTTTACAATTATCTTCTCGAACATATTGCTCCTTTCTAGGATTAAATATCTTTACTGATGAAGAAATTAATTGGTTAAAATCCTTATCTGAAGATACTATGGTAACTTTATCCTTATTAAATTTCTTTAAAACTAGGTATGCTAAGAAATCATCTCCTTCATAATTATAAGATTTATTCTTATCAAAGATATAATTAATTCTTAGATACCTTAGGATCTTCATAATCTCTGCCTTTTGTAATTGCAAAGATTCATAATCAATAGAAATATTTTTCCTATGACCTTTATAGTTAGGATTTAACTTATCCCTAAATTCAGAATGACCATTATCAAAAGTGATATAAACCTCTTTTGGATTAAAACGATCAATGTACATATGTAAGGATTTAAAAAATCCAAATATTGCTCCAGAAGGTCTACCATCAGTAGACTTAAGCTTTTCAAATTTATGGAAAGACTGATGTAACAAATTACAACCGTCCACTATCAAAATATGTTTTTTACTCATGTTTAAACCCTTTCCATTTATTATAAAAATCACTAACTATTTGATAACCTAAATTCATTATCTCAGAAATCTCTTTACGAGTAAAACCAAGTTCTATCAAACGTGGTATATAACTACGTTGTATTTCGGTACCTTTATAATTAATACTATCTTTACCTTTCTTTTGATGTAGTCGTCCTTCCCTAGAAGCTTGACTCATATTATCTTTCTGAGTACCCCAGTATAGATTACTAACTGAATTATTTGTAGGTACATTATCCTTATGACATACATAAGGTAATTTTTCTGGGTTAGGTATATAAACTAAAGCTACTAACCTATGTATTAGCCACTTAGTAGTACCTAAACCAGGTTGACTCAAACCTATTATATATCTACCATTTTTATTTAAGTGAGGTACCTTTTTATGGTACCTCTTTTTTAATACTCCTTTACCATTTATATCCCATCTACTATATAGAACCCCTCTTTTAGATATATAATATCCTGGATATCCTGGAATATTATCATCAAAAACATGATTTTGATATTTACCTGAACCATGTTTAAATATTGGAGATTCCCAAGACATAGTAGATAATTTATTTAATGATCTAGTTCTTTCTTTCTTACTCATAATACATATTCTTTAAATCTACTACCTTAGCACCAGCTAACATATAGTTATTATCAACTAACAAATAATTAATAATATCATTTAGTACTTCCTTATATTCAAACTGAGAAGTATACAAGTTTAAGAAATGTAAATCCAACTCAATTGGAAATAACGGCTTAGAACTTAAACCAAGATTATCAGCTAATTCACAAACTTGAATAGCTTTTAATAAATCTTGTTTACCATTCTTCCTTTGGAATCTAGAACAATATTTAATTACTTCTCCTTGAAACCAATTGAGATTAAATTTTACGAATAACTCTACTGGTTCTATATCAAGGGTTTGATAATGAGTTCCACCTACCTGATCATTACTCCTCTTCATAATCTTCCTCCTCATCATTTTGTGATTCATATTCTACACCATCAACTGGGAAATAATTTACATCTCCTAAAGCCTCAAGTTTCTTCCTAGTAGTACCAATGGTATTTATCTCAGCCTTACGTAAAAGTTTTCTACGTAAATCATCATCTTCTTCAAGAAGCTTTTGGAATTTTTCTTCTCCTCTGCAGAGTTTCTTACCTTTATAAGAATAAGTTCCACCAGCATTCTTTTCAATAATATCATTTTCTACTAGAGTATCTTCTAGAGCAAATACTCTATCGAAACCAACTTCATGAAACTTAGGGTTAAAGTATACAGGACACTTACTAATAGTAGGTCTAGGAGGAGCAACTTTATTCTTTAATAAACGTATAGTAACCAATTTACCAGCTTTTCTTTCTTTACCCTTATGCTTAACAGTAATAGACCTACCAGCATAGAAAGCTACTCGAATTGAAGCATAGAACTTAAGAGCAGCTCCCCCAGTAGTAGTAGTATTATCTTTACCAAAGCCAACATTAAGAGCGGTTCTTAATTGATTAATATAAATTTGAGTTATACCAAGCTTTACAAATAACTCAGTTCTAATTCTGAAATACTTATAAAGAGCTTTTGCTCTTCCTCCCATTTCTGATTTACCATCGACCATCTTTGAATCAATGTTATCAGAACAGTCCATAGCAGCAATAGAATCAACTACCAAAAGAATAGGCTCATTATGAGTAAGCTGAGATCTGATATAAATTGCTATATCTGCTACAGCATCAGATACATATTCAATTCTAGTATCATTAATTACTGTAACTTTATCAGGATCTACTCCATTAGCCTCAGCCCAGGAATTCATCCAAGATTGTTCAGCATCTACCCAAATAACATGACCACCTAGCTGTTGAGTAGCGTATGCAAAGTTATAAGCTATTAATGATTTGCCAGAAGATTCTTCACCAGCCACTTCTACTGATTTACCAAAAGGGATTCCTCCTCCCCACTGATAGTTTAATGCAAAGAAAGTAGAAGGTAACCATAGCTTAGTTTCCTTAGTTTCTGAAGCCAATTTAATGGATTCACCATACTTTCTTAAAAGCTCATTTTTTGTTGGTACCTTTAAACCAACCTTAGATTTCTTTGCCATAATTAATAGAGATTAAAATGAAAAAGAGAGATACCCATTTCTGAATACCTCTCTTTCTTAACAACATAATTTAATTAAATATCAGAATGGTATTTCTTCTTTTTCTTCTTATCTTTTGAAGACACCTTCTTTTTCTTTGGTTTATCATCTTCCTCATCATCAGGAACTTCATTGAGGAACTTATTGAGCTCTTCCTCTAGTTCATCATAAGATTTAATCTGATTACGTACAATATCCTCAAGATTAAGTTCACTTCGATATTTCTTATCAAGTTTAGAAGATTTACAATTTCTTACTGAATAAGATGTATCGAATTTACCTGAACCTGTTCTTACAATCTTAATATCGTAACCAGTAATAGGATCAGTCATATCTCCAGCTTCATCCTCATCAAGATAAAGATCAATAATATCCTGATAAACCTGACCTGCAATAAGAACTCCTCGATTCTGACCATCATAAGCAACCTTAGAACCCTTATCATCCTCATAAATAATTCCACCAATTACAAAACGTTTACGTGGAATAAGTTTCTTTGCCAACTCCTTATCATCCTCATCCTTAGAACTTTTAAGTTCTTCATATTTTTCCATAAATGGACAAGGCTCATCAAAAGTAGCAGGAGAAATAATACCACCAACACCAGGAATATAGAACTGAATTACTTCCATACCAAGTTCCTGATCATCACCTGGTGATTTAATTCTAATTCGAATAGTTCCCTCCTTAGGGAATATCAAACCACTACCTGAACCTTTAGATTCTAATTGCTTCTTGCGTGCAAGCATCTTCTCTTTGGTAGATTTACCACCAGAAGAAACTTTCTTCTTAATATCTTTTTTCATAATTACTTATTAATTTCTGAGTAAATAATTTCGTTAATTGATAATACAGTAAACTGATTATGATCAAGGTCGATTTCTATACCTGCCTTTTTAAACAGATCAGGATCAAAATCAAGTTCCTTACCAGCATACATACCATAAGTAAGAATTCTACCAGTCTGAACTAGTGGTTTATATGAAGCATACTGTTCATCAATAAAACCAGAGAGAATAACAACACCCTTACGAGGTACTCCATCTTTTACCTGACCAGGGATAATAATACCACCTTGTTTAATCTCTTGATCCTTAGGACTAAAGATTAAAACTCGATTCTCAGTTGGACAACCTACTGATTGTAAAACATTACTAAGTTTTTCAGCTACTAAAGCTGAGATGAAAATCTGTTTGAAATACATATCTTTATTCTTTAAATTAAATTATTTATATTATAATAGTTATCACTAACCTCTTCTAAGATTGGCATTAATAGTCCTCAATATATCAGTTCTTGTCTCATAAGCTTTACATAATGAGATAAACTGATTAGCTTTTGCTTCAATCTTCATATAACGTTTGCATATTGAACAATATTTTCTAGAAGATAAAACTTTGTTAGTTACATAATCATTATTCCATTTTTCATTTGAATCTTTAAAGTAGACCCAAAGATCGGAATATGCAGCTTCCTTTTCTCTTGCTAGAGCATTTCTTTTCTTTATATAATAATCTCTCAAGGAAGATAATACATAATAACTAGTAGGAGAATCCATTAACTGAGAATTTATAATATCTTCATTGATAGATAACTCCTTATTTAAATCTATTTCTAGGATTTTACCTTGAAACTTTACTTTTAATTTATTAATATCTACTTTCATAATTGTTCAGTTGTTATATTTGATTTACTACTAGCTGCATGATATAAAGCGTTATGACATCTTGGACAACTAACTAAAGCTCCAATCATTATATTAGAGAAGAATATATCACTTGAATCATATTCAAACTCACAATCACAGTAAGGACATTTTATCCTAAACCTTGATACTTCTTTTAAAATCTTTTTCATAATATACCTACCTTCTTTACATGTTTAAAATCTTTATATTTAACCCAAGATTCCTTATAAGCTTTCATTTCTTTAGGATATAACTTAGGGAAATCTGCTATTGAGATACCTTTATATTTCTTATGTTCTTCCATATACTCTTTTACTGAAAAGTCTGGTTGTAACATTTTGTTATAATCATAACCAGGAATGAATGGTAATTCCTCAGCCATAGTTCTACCAATTTTATAATCCATATCCATAGTTACATCACTAATCTGGAAACCAAAGAAATTCTTTGTACTTGGGTTACTAAAGATTTCCCACATAGTATGTACCGTCCAGATATTAATATAATTTGGATCAGTGTTATTATAGGTTGCATCATGCACCGTAGCTACTTCTTGCATCATTGGTAATTTACCTTGTCTCATCATATAATAAATTAATACACTACCAAATAATGTCATATCTGAAGCAGCTGATTGACAAGGGAAATTTAATGCTAATCGTATAGCATAAGCCTGATCCTGTTTATTATCACTATAGATTTGAGGTAATCTTCTCTTTCTACCAAATAGTGATCTAAGATAACCATGTTTCTTTAAGAACTTCTCCTGCTTTGCTTTGAAAGTCTTAAGCTTAGGATGTTGCTTAAAGAATATATCCATTTCATTTTGAGCTTCTTCTGGTGTTACAATTAAACCAGATTTTGGATCAGAAAGTTTTACAGCTAACAGCTTAGCTCCGATTCCATAAATCAAACCGAAAGCAATTTGCTTAGCTTGTTTTCTTCTAACTTTCCAAATACCATGATCAGGATGATTTTCATCATCGTATATCTTATAAGCTTCTTCATAAGGAATTCCATATTTCTTAGCAGCAATAGCTAAGTGAGGATCTTGACCACTATTGAAAGCATTAAGATAAGTTTCATCTCCAGATAAATGAGCCATGATTCTTAACTCAGCCTGAGAGAAGTCACATACCAAATAAAGAGTTCCTGGTTTAGCTACCAATTGATTCTTAATATTTGGGTCTACAGAAGTTTTTGGTATCTGTTGCATATTTGGTTCCTGAGAACTTAATCTTCCACTATCAGTATTAGAATTTATAAAATTACTTCTAGTAACATAACTATGTTTATTATTTACAGATAAATCATAAATAGGTAGTTCTCCAAGATACTCTAACTTTTCAATATGAGATATATAGATATATTTCCAAGCCTTCTTATTTATTATTCTACTTATTTGTTTTTGAGATATACCATATTTATCAACTAATTGCTGTTGAGTATAACCTTGAGAATATTCATATAAGATACTACCTACATTTTGAGTATTAGTTATAGTTTTACCATTAATACCTCCATTAGTATAAGCTCTTCTAGTCAAACCATAAGCTCTACGAGTATTATCAGAATAAGATATACATTGTAAATTCTCTAATATATTATTAGTACGATTACAATCAATATGATCTATTACGAAACCTTTTGGAATAACTCCTTTAAAAGTTTCCCATATCAACCTAGAAACATTAAAAGCATATTTCTTTTTTGTATTATTTCTTAAATAAACATGATACCCACCTTTAATTAATCTTGGTACTAATTCATGTGGATGGTTATAATCTAATACACCTCTACTACCTATAACTTTTACAGAATAAATCTTACCTTCATTAGAAGCTAAATAACCAGGCCAATTTGGTATTTCTTTATATATAACTTCTTTTGAAGATTTACCTGTTTCGAAATGTTCTATATTTAATCTAGACACATCATGCATTATTATAGGTAAATTATGTCTATAGATATAACTAACTCTTTTCATACCAAAAGGAGTTAATAACTTATGATTCTTAGTACATCTTAATTCTTTACCTTCAGTAGTTACTATCCTATAAGTAGGTAAATTACCTTTATTGATAGTATGTGTAACTTGTTCCCAAGTACCTTCATGGGATAATACCCAAATATCCTTATCTTCTATATTCTTAACACCTATTTCTTTAGGACATATAGAATCTATACGAATATCTTTTTCACTACCAACTAACATAGTATCTCCTGTAACGCAACCATGTATCAAATACCTACCATGAAGACAATCATCATCCTGTACCTTTTCTGACCAACCCAGGATATAAGTTTTATACATCTTCTCCAAACCTCTTAACTCAAGCAATGAATCAAGGAAAATTGCTTTTGGAGATTTTGGATTTTTAAACTTTAACCTTAATTCAGTAAGAGTTTCCTCATCAGTACTTGGTTTATTTGATTCTTTACCTGTTTTCTTATCAACCGTATATTTAATAATAGGCATATTAAAACCTTCCTCACTAAACATAAGAGTAGGTAAATCTACAGGACTACCAAGATTAATTGGTCTTATTAACTCTTGCTCTTTTTTAGTAGTAAATATACCAGCTTCTATATTAGAAATCTTCTGTTCCCTTGAAGCTATTTTTCTTTTATCTTTAGGATCATTAGGATCTAATTCATCAAGCTCATCTTGTATACTTTTAATGTATTTATTTATTTTCTGTTGAGAATACCATTTCTGAAACCTTTTAACTTTAGGGAGATTCATACAGGTTTCTCTTGCCTTATCTATCTTTGGTTTATAACTTTTTAAAAGTTCTTGATTAAACTTTCTATCCATATATAAACCATTTGCCTCGCAAGTTTGTAATACTCTACTAGCAGGCATAATTAAGTTTCTATATAAATCATACAAACCTAATTCAATAAGTCTAGACTCGAAGAAAATACACAATCTATAAGTATAATCAGTATCTTGACAACCATATTTACAGAGATCCTCCAAAGGTTTCTTATCCCAAGGTAATTTATCAAAGCCCTTATCTGATTCATAACCAGCAGCCTCTGGTAAATACCTCTTAACCATATCCTTCAAACCATTTGGTCTTTCCTCATTGAGAACATATTTTGCAAGCATACCATCAATCATGGTACCTCTTAAATAAATACCGTACAATTCAAAGATCTGAAAATCGAATTTACCATTCCATGAACATTTTACAATATCTGGATTCTCAATTACTTCATGACCGAATTTTAAGAGCATCTTCTTCCAATTCCAATTCTTACCACAAAACTTTTTCTTTTTAGCTTCATGATGTTGGAGTGGTATAGAACAACCAAATCCTGGTTGGAAGGTTATTGAAATGATAGTTGATTTAAAAGTTTTATTATAAATAGGCTCAGCGTTAGTCTCAAAGTCTATACAAGAATAACCAACTTTCTTACAACAATCAATCAATCTATCAAGCTCTTCCTCAT
>OGOP01001572.1_pt1 | contig 15686 bp, 19 predicted proteins | sample 1552591 | NCBI WGS metagenome assembly OGOP01 (sample SAMEA2580120, study PRJEB22360) | human gut metagenome | biome: human gut; feature: human-associated habitat; material: faeces | place: Denmark | collected 2008/2010 | reverse complement strand
AACTTAATTCCTTTAAAATCCCATTTGACCGTATTCTGAATATACTTTTCATGAATAAAATCTGCACCACCTGTATGACGGACATCTGTACTGATTTTATGAAGAACGTAAACCTTTATAAACTCATCGCCTCGCTCAAGGACATAAAGACCAATACGTTCATAACGTACTAAATTGAATCCAACCTCCAACAATAGCCATAGCACATCCTTAAATCGCTCTTCGTCTTCTTTCAGAATATAGATGTCAAAGAAAGGTTTCCAGGGCTGAAAATCATCATTTCTAACTACACCAATAAGTGATCCGAATGCTGGTCCCCAATTGATGTCAATCTTATCCAGATAAACAGAAAGAACATGGAGATTATCCAGCATTTTATCCTTATTCATCACCTTATTACCAAAGTAAAGAAGATGGCTTCGATATTCCAAAAATCCTTTAGAAGTTTTTATATGTGACATTTTATATTATACTAAATTTTACTAATACCCCATTGGTAAACCTTATCTATATTTGGGCAAAAAACTCCATGTTTATGCGCTAATTGCCATATATACTTTAAGCCAAAAGGAAAATCTTCAGTAAAGTAACGACTATTGAAATCTGCTATCCAACCCTCACTAGTCTCAATCATTGGTGATGTTATACCTTTAAAACCTGAGATTGAAGATAGTTTAGCTGCCAAAGATTTTGCATCATAACTATCATAATAATCTAGCACTGTAGGAAGATAATTTTCTGAAACCGGTAAAACTTTAAGCAATTTAAAGAATTCCTCATCCATCTTTATATATAAGTCAGCAGCTTCTTCTGTCCATTCTTCATAGAAAAGTAGCATACGTGGGTATATTCTACCTTCATTTTTTCCACCAAACATTGTATAAAGTCTGGATGTATGAAGCAGAGGATTACTGTTAGTAAGACTAGCCTCGTAAAAATTATTCAAAACATTTACAGGACGTTCAAACCAATGCTGTATTATACTTGCAAACTTTACCTTTTCTTCTTCTGCAACATGTTCGATTGCAATATTATAAGAAGACTTGAAACCTAACAGATGAGCAGACTTACCATATTCTTGCACCCTTGAAATAAAAGGAACCCTCTGAAAGCCCCATAATGGTTGAGTTTCATCCAAAATCTTCTGTGCCTCAAAGAAAAAACCTGTAGATGAAAACACACTTCCAACATAAGAATCCGGATCTAGATATGGCTTTATCCTTTCTAATTCTTCTTGAATCAAGAAACCAGGTAAGCATAAAAGCACAATATGAGAAGAGGGGATTACTTCTTTAGCATCTTGACTAATCAAATCGATTTCTCCTTGAAGCACTTCTCCGTCTGGTGTATCAACGATAATATGATGATCCCACTTTTCCGGATGATTCGTGAGAATATTAACCCGTACATGATGATGTCCAGAAATCCATGATGCAATAACATGTCCTAGAGCACCGCCACCACAAATACAAATCCTATCCATCATTATATCTCTATTATATTTCTCATCGCCTGTATAAACTTAGCATTATCACCATGATTTCGCACAGCAATACGCATATAACGATTTGGTTCAATACCTTTCTTTGCCAGACAGGCACTTGCCAAGATATTATATTTTTCAAGCAAAATTGCGCAAAGTTCTTTTGGCTTATATGGAGGCAATACTTCTAGGAAAAAATAGTTAGCTTGCGAAGGCATCACATGGATAAACGGAATCTTCTTCAATTCCTTTTCAAAATCATTTCTTGTTTTGATAAACTGATCACATGCCTTTTTATAATCTTCCTTATACTTTGGATAAATCTGCATAAAGAACTCTGCAAATGAATTAATATTCCAAATACTAACTTGCTTCTTCATTTTGGCAATTGCATCAACATTTGAGCTACAAAGGATACCTAGGCGAAGGCCAGGTACTCCATAACTCTTAGATATAGACTTCATTACAAACATCTGCGGAAATTCCTCTAGGAAAGAATTGTCTATGCAGGTATTATTTTCATATCCATCAGTAAAATCGACAAAACTTTCATCAAGAATGAATTGTATATTTTTCTGTTTCGTCCAATCAGCTAATTTACGGATACCTTGCATGGATATAAAATTACCCGATGGATTATCCGGGTTTATCAACAACAGAGTATCAACAGGGACTGTGCTAAAATACTCTATAAGATCATCTTCATCATAACGAAAATCAGCTTTCTTAGAAACAAAAGTAAAAACACGGTCATCAGGCAGGCGATTAGGATACTCTTCGAATGTAGGACGTATAACCCCAATTGTACCTTCGAGATTCTCCATTAAGACTTTAATCAATTCTGCCGCACCATTACCAGGAATAACATATTCTTGCTTGATATTCCAGCATTTGCTTGCCAAAAGCGAATTAACGCCCATTCCTGATGGATATTCAGAAACCAGAACAGGAAAGAATTCCTGCATGTCTGCGATTATAGAAGAACGATTGAAATATGGATTAACCAGATAGCAATAATCAAGCATCTCTGGAAATCTCCAAAAACCACCATATCTACTATAATATTGTTTTAATAATTGTTCTCCATTCATAATACATGTCTATTTTAATAATTAGTGAGAATACCACACACATCGTATTAAACATATTTATCATTTTAAGAAAAAATTACTGATACTCTATCCTATTTTTGATACTCTTGAAACGCATCTTATTATAGTATAAATGTGGCAAAATTTTCTGCAAAAAACACTTCAAATACAACTTGCTTAGAATTAAGAAATGATGTAGTGGTGACACTTTCACTTCTTCAACTAAAGCATGTTCTTTATATGATTGTATAACTCTTTTAGAGGAAACACCGTTAACAACTTCAAATACGCTTACAAAGAATGGAGTATATTCTAATTTAAAACCCATTTTACTTATTTTGGCAAACGAATTGCAATCTGCACAGATTTTAAAAGACAAATCATAATGAATTTTCTTTAATATATTTGTATCAGTAAACACACTCTGATGACAAATTTCAAATGGAATCTTTTCTGCAGGAATTTTAGCAAATTTTTTAGGCAAAATACCTAGGCTACCGAAATCCAACGCCACATCACCATAAATAAGCTTTACATCATCGTTGTATTTTTTTGAAAAGACATCACTTATAACGGTATTATTATAAAAACAATCACCAGCATTCATAAAGATAATCCAATCTCCTGTTGCTAGATCGATACCTTTATTCATTGCATCATAAATACCTTTATCAGGCTCACTTATCCACTTATCTATATGAGATTTATTTTCATTAATTACATCTAAAGTATCATCAGAACTATCTCCATCAATAATTATGTACTCAAGATTTTGATACGTTTGGTTTGCAACAGATAATATGGTTTTTCTTAAATCATCACAAACATTATAACAGACTGTTACTACAGAAATTTTATATGCCATTGTTTTGTTGTTTTTTTACCATTTGAGAATCAATAGAAGTAATAACCTTTTTTCGTACCTTATATTTAAGATATAATAATATTACAAATAAATAAAGCATAAAGCTATGTAAAATATGTATATGAAAAGGTCTCTGCAAATATCCCGCAGAAAGAATCAGAGCAGCAAAGAGAACTTCCTTGCGCTTATAATATCTCAGAAATACTAAAATAAGTGGTAAATATGTAATAATCAATCCTACTATTCCATCTTTTGCTGGAATTTCAAAAGGATTATCTCCCATATATTGCATTGACTCAAATTTCTTCGCTCCACATCCAACTATAGGATTCTTTAAAAACGCACGTTTAGCAACCATACTTAATTCTGTACGAGAAGATTGAATCTTACCTCCAGCAAAACGTTCGACAGTATAACTTGCAACAACATCATTTGTTCCTAGTTTTTGAAATCCAACAAATACCAATGAAAGTATGAGTATGAGTGGTATTATATTTTTCTTTAAATGAGTAAAATAAAAAAATATAAAATACAACACTATTTGTACAAAATAGGCTGCAGAAAGCGTAAAGAACAAGCCAATAACAAGAGTAAATTCAACAATTTTATTATTAATAAATAGCTTATTAAATAATAAGGCAAAAACACCCCAATAAGCTAGTGCACCTGGCTCATCAAAATAACCAGCAATTCTAATCAAGTTTCCAACAACATAATTTGAGCATGTTAACCCATAACAGTAGGCTTCTCTTCCATCAACATTTTCAAAAGTAGTGATAGGACTCAATAATCCGCAAAATATTAAGATGAACGCCACTGATCCCAAAAAAACTTGAGTCCCAATAACCACATTATATATTGCACAGAATTTAAAAAGCATTTTATGTCTTCCTAAATATGTTAACATAAGAAATGTCAACAAAATAACCAAGCACCTAACAAGATAAGAAGTATCTGAATGAATAAAACAAAATAAAAACCAAAACAATATTTGGATCAATATACATTTTTTTAAAAAGGAAGGAAAATTTGATGTCTTCTTAAATGAAAGAACATATTGAATAAGGAAAAACAATAAACCTCCTAACAAAAACGGAATTTCGTTTTGAATACCAAACAGTTTTTGGAAAACATAGGGATAAAACAGAAATAAATATCCTATTATTATAATTATTGGTATTCTTATATACTTTCTTAAAAATAATCGAATCATCATAACAATTTAAAATCTACTATTGCACGAAATGAATTTTACTCAGATGTTATATAGATAAATCATATTCTATTTTCAAAAAGAATCTATTCGCAACAATTTATATTTTACTTGCTTTAATATCATATTTCTTTCATTGCTACGTAGGATAAACATCCATATTAGTATAACAAAAACAGTAGTAGTTATAAAGCATGTAAATAATAAGCGTAAAAAACATTCTTCCATAATTAATTGAATAAGACTACCTACAACTATCATCATCATTGAAATACCCAATACAGGAACAACAACTTGCCTGATAAAATCGAGTACTTTTAGATGGCATTGTTTATTTGTATAATAAATAATCACGATATTACCACCAATACTCCAAATAAGGATCATGAAGATATAGAGCCAATAAGGAGCACCCCCGAGATTATATGCTATGAATGTTAAAAAAACAGGTGCAATATTCATCATACTTTTAAATATTGCATACCCTTTTATTTTACCAATAGCATAAATTGAAGTCGCAGCACTATTAGCCATCTGACAAATAATCGTAATTATTAATTGCATTGCACAAAATAAAGACGTCCATTGAGGAACCTCTTTCAACCATAGGCGCAGGATAAAATGCATTTCTAATATAAACGGAATAGCAAAGAAAACGATCAAAAGTGTTGAATATTTACCACTAACGAGCGTTGCTCTATTCATGGCTTCATTGTCACCAGATCCAGCTCTTTTAACAATAATAGGATTAACTGCTTTCATCAAATTAAGAGAGAAGTTCGACAACTGCCCATTAACCTGATTAGCAATTCCTTGAGCTGCATTCAATACAGTACCGAAGAAATGATTTAAAACCAAACTTGTGCCATAAAAAGAAGCTAAACTAGAAATCGCTGTTAAAAAATTCCATGAAAAGAAAGAAGTAATCTGCTTAACCAAGCTAACATCCCAGTATCTATGAAACCCAAAAACACACTCTTCGTATTTACGATGGCAATAAATTTTCATGATAGAGAGTGTTATGAATGGTATCAGAGCCATCAAGATACCATAAAGTATTAATTTATCGCTTGAAGTATAAACACAAGCAAAAGCTACTAACAATTTTAACAACGACTCAAAAATGCCAACAAGAGAATAGTATAGCATATTCTCATGAGCATTCATTATCGCATCGTATGGCACATTAACTATTGTCAACAACGTACTCAGCAAAGTGCACAAATAGATAATCTTAGCAGCAAAGACACGTTCTGAAGGAATATTCAATACACCATGGAAAAATGGATACATTGCAATAAGTAAGATTATACCTGTAGCCAATGCCACTCCTGCATGTAGAACAATACTGACATTAAAAACCTTTTTCTTTTTTAGCAAGTTTCCTTCTCCCTCAGCATAAGACATAAATCTTTGTGTAGCGTTAGCTAATGTTGAGTTTAGAAAACCTAACATAACAATTGCACCACCTATGATATTGAAAATACCAAAATCAGAAGCACCTAAGGATTCTAAAATAAGGCGTGTGGTATATAAAGAAATAAATACTGTAATTCCCATCTTTGCATATAAGAATACAGTATTCTTAATAACACGATTTTTCGCAGACATTAATTTATCTTTAATATATTATTCTTTCCACCATGCTTTAAAATTATGATGGCTTATCCGTTTCTCCTCAGCAGGAAGCTGTCTCCAATCACCATATGCGTTGGTTAGATAGGTTTCATAATCTGCAAAACACATAAATTTTCTATCTTCAAAAGGCATCAAAACACGATTATCAAATAAAGTAATTGGAAAAGGATTCTTAAAATAAATACCTTGTACACATTCAAAAACTCTAGAAGAATTTGTTTTATTATATTTAATAGCAATATTCTGATACCATTTTGCCATATTACGAACACTTATTAAATGAAAACAAATCTTCATAAAAAAAGTGAGTAAATTTTTCAAAAAAGGCTTTCCATTATTAAAACTAAAAACAGAAGTCATATATTCTCTCGTTGAATATAAAGTATAACATTTTCTTCTATATGTATCATACTTTTCCCACAGTTTATCATCCTCAGGAACCTTATCTATAGGGAATACATCTATATTAACACCTAACTCATTAGTATAAGTAACTCCCTCTTTAAGTATAGTTCTAGAATCGCATACCTTACCATAAGGTAATCCCCACTTTGAATCTCGCTCCAACGTACAGAACTGATATTTTCCTTCCCATAAATCAGGAAAATTTCGAACCATTTTATCATAATCTTCTCGTAAAAGATATATATCTATATCATCATCCCATGGAATGTACCCCTTATGACGGGCTGCCCCCAACATAGAACCACAGGATAAGGAGTATCTCAAATGATATTTTTCACAAAATCGATGAATTGAAGACATAATATCTAACTGTACTATCTTAAGTTCATCTAAACAAATTTCTTTCATCATATTTAAATTAAATCATTTATTATACAGATATGTTTCAAAACATTATCACATAACAAGCAGAACTAGCATCCTTTAGAGTTTTTTGAAATGTCTGCATAAATATTCAACAAATCATTAATGTTTTTTTTGCGATTATAACGTTCTGCTGCAATTTCTCTCAAGACTCTATTATCAAAGATTTTACTTTTGCGAAAAAACTGACAAATATGATAAGCGAGAAGTTCATAATCTTCAAAACGATAAGAAACCTCACAATCCTGATTCGAAATTAAATCAGGAACTCCACCAACATCGGCAGCTATACATGGAACCCCTAAAAGTTGAGCCTCACCAAGAGAATTAGGACTATTTTCAATATAGGATGGCAAAACATAAATATTTGACGCTAATAGTTGTTTTTTCATTCCTACAGCATCGAGTGGTCCAACAAATTTTATATTTTGTGATAATTTAAATTTTGCAATTAGCTTTGCTATATACAAGCCATAACAAGTAGAAAATACATAACTCTTTAACAAACCACCTCTTAAAATATTTGGTCCAGCAACAATGAGTTTAACATTGGGATAAAACTTTTTGACTATAGCAAGAGCTTTTAACAAGTTGTGCAATCCTTTATAAGCATATTGCCCTTGACTCATAAAAATCGTATGAGGCGTACATCTTTTGTAGTTCCAAGAATCGCTATAAAATTCATCTCTTAAATTTTCACCATTATAGTGATAACACACAGTTGGATTTATGATAAAACTATGGGCCTTATCCCATGTCGTCCTACCTATAATATGTTTTACTGAAGATAAAAGTTCAACCTCCAAATTGCCTCTTTTCTTCATCATTTTCACTTGACTGCCGATGGTAAATCTGGTCAAGATATCATGGATTGTAAGACAACGATTTAATACTTTTTTCTCTATACCTCCATACATATAATTACTAATTACACTTACTAATCCCTGTATAGAGACAACAACCTTGCTATTTCCACAGGCTTTTACGTAAGCGAGACCATGAGAATATTCCGAACCGTGAATATGGACAACATCTGGTTTATATAAACCTTCTATTTCACGCCAATATTGCTCATATTTAGAATTATAAACACCACTATTACCTTTTTCAAATGGGAGTACATAATAAATTGCACTTTTTCCGGAAATCACTGTTAATTTATTCACTAACCTCGAAACAGAAGCTATACGGATTTCTGTTTCTGGGACATAATTCTGAATAGACTCATATAAAGCGTAAACCCAACTACCAGAACCATTCACCGAACAAGATTGTTTTGACAATATTGATTTTGCCTCTGGCAATAAATCATTAGTAATCCATAAAATTTTCATATCTCATTTTATTTATTAGTGAAGACAAGCTCCACACCAAAAGCGAAAAGTAGCTTAATAAACAATACTAATCGTGCTTCGCCTACCTAATATCATATTTCTGTTCGAATTGCTCCGTTCAATGGTCTTTACGACCCCTTCAGTTCCCCTTGTAGGGGACAGAAACCCCAGCGGGAGGGTCCTTACCCTATACCCAAGCCCTAAATCCCTACCATAGGGATTAGGGATGTAACCGCCCTCCGGTGCTCGGAACCGCTACGCTATAAGGTTGGCGGGGCATCAAAGCCCTCGCCATGGTTATGCGGGATGGGACCGCCTTACTATAGCTTGCTGATTGGGACAGCCAGAATAGTTCCTCATTGCAGTATCGCTCTGCACTTGTCGTCGCTCGAATGAGGAATATTTGCTTTATTCTACTTTTGATAGGATTAATAATCATATCAAGATTATAGTAATCCATATTACGTGTAATCATACGATTGCCTTCTTTATTAACTGTTCGGAATTTCCGAACAGTTGCTGACAGCATCAATTTTCTGAAGACTTACCTATTTGTCATATTCTTCTAAAAAGCGTTTAATCATGGAAGTTACGGCTTGCGGAGACCGCTTGACATGAACTATCCCCATAATTACAACTTGCTCGCCATCTATCAAATAATAGACACGGTTGGGGGCTAACAACAAATGGCGTATAACCATATCCTGACCAGATACCCACGAAGTGTAGCGAGCATCATATATGCCATGTGTGGAATATTGAGCCAGTTCATCTGTCTTTTCCAAGATATTATGGAGAACTTTTTGAGAGGTTAATAAGCCAAAATGTTCTTCCACATAGTCTATGACTTCATCTAACTGCGTCAAAGCTAAGTCTGACCAAACTACTTCCATCCTCTTCTAGCTTTGATAAAAGACTCAACTTGCGAATTTGGAATGCAGCGACCTGCTCTATTTTCCTTCAGAGCATATTCTGCAGCCGCAATCATCACCTCACGTGGTATCCCATGAATCGAATTAGTCGACTCACTCATATCAACATCGCCCAAAGAAGACTCAATTTTAGCTATCAAGGAATATTTATCCTCAATGCTTAAATTCCTGATTTCATCCCAATAAGGAATGGTTCTATCTTGTGATACATTACTTATCGACATAATACATTCTCCTTTATTTTAATCTTTGTCTGCAAATTTACGACTTTCTTTCGTAATCACCAAGGATTTAAGAGAAAAAATGCATTTATTAACCTATGCTTGGCTTATGGCTAAACATTACAACACACAAAAAGATTCTGCTTCCTTACCGGTTCTGCGGCGATAGTCATCACGCATACGCTTTTCCATTTGTGTTATGTATTCTGCCTTTCGCTCCCTAGAAGCCTTGAAGCGACGCATAAAATCTGCCTTTTTTTCTTCTATGTTCATAACGTAAGCTTCTTATGAATTATTGTATTGTTTCGACTCCCCTGTCCCCCTCTTGCGAAGAGGGGGTCCTTACCCTATACCCAAGCCCTAAATCCCTACCATAGGGATTAGGGATGTAACCGCCCTCCGGTGCTCAGAACCGCTACGCTATAAGGTTGGCGGACCATCAAAGGTCTTCGCCATAGTTTTGCGGGATGGGACCGCCTTGCTACAACTTGCTATTATCTTGCTATAGTTTGCTATTATCTTGCTAAGAGTGAGGGTACTACCCCTATTTTAAAACAACATTAGCTTGTAATAAGTCACAAAGTGAACGCAATGTCTTTAATGTATAAGGCCGAATCGTCAAGTCATCACAAACTATCTTCTTATCCTTTCCCAAGAAAAACATTCCACAATGATCACTAAGACCTGCTTTAACAGGATATATTCTTAATCTATCATGTAAGTTTGCTAAATACCTTGGAGTAAAAAGAGCATAACCCACATAATGGCTTTCTGTCTTTTTGAAAAGAATGCCGCAAAATTCAACTGATGAGTATTTTCGTCATAAAAGGCTGGAGAGGACAACAATCGAGCTATCTCCTCCCTATCTTTCAATACTGGTTTCTCAAATGTTATATCACATTCCATTAGGCTATGTTCTTTAAGACTTCCAAAAATTTAGGGAGTTCCGAAAGTGGGAGGATGCCCTCTTTCTCTGTCTCTCCATAATTGACATCATACACTATCCTATCACTAAGAATAGATAAACAGGCATCTCCTTTGGAGGTCTTCCATTGCATTAATATATAGCCATTGGTATTTGGGAATATTGCTAATCCCTGAAGCAATGATTCGCTACAGGATGAAACAACCTTCTGAGAATAATCACATGCTTCTGATGATATGGAAGGGGAACCTGCGTAATCCCAATTCGCTGGCAAATCTCGAAGTTCAAGAATTCGCTTCTCAAGTCGTTGCCTTAACGAAAGGCTTGGCTTCTTTTTCAGCTGTTGCTTCAATAATCGCAAAGCTTCTGCCATAGCATCAGTCACACTGATGTTATTCTGCTCTGCAATTGTTGCATAGCCTTGATATAATGTATTATCGAGTACCAATGTTGCCATAATCGTAATATTCTAATTATTGGCTGAAAAATATAAGGTTTTTTGATGAAACTACCAAATTTTTGGGGGGAGTTTTTGCTTCTTGCTCTAATCTCCCCCAGATTAACACAGATTTCTTAGACTTATTCGGTCTCAGGTGGTAAATCTCACTCTGCTCCTATGGATTCTATCACCAACCTTTCTAAACTCGCCTTGTAGCCGCCTTCCATCGGGCAGGGATCGTCGGGATAGGACTTGTGATACTCCTCTTCTATGTTGTCCAGATAGTCCATTATCTGCATCACCTGGTCTCTGGTACAGGATTCCCGGCGGTTTCAACCTTTTTTCATATCTTTGCAGCAGCTTTCAAGAACGAGGGCTGAAGCTGAACTTTAGCGTTTCACTCTTTTTATAAGCAGCGCATGCTAAAGAATATAAAGAAATATGTATCAATGGGTTATAGTGGATTTAAAATATCCCTAAAACGCTGTTTTTACCCCTATTTCAGTGTTCAGAGTTCAGTATTCAGCCTGATGTTCAGCCTCATGAGACATAGAGTAAACAATTACAATCAAACATAAAAATCATCATAGTATGGCAACATCATTAATAACACTAGAGGATCAGGAGGCTTTGCCTTCTTATGTCCAGAGCATCCAGTCGTCGGCCGAAATGCCCTGCCATCACCATCTCTGCCCAGATGGACGGATATGGCAGAAAGTTGACTAATTTCTTGAAACCTACCCTCAAGCTGATGGTGGAGTTCGACACCGTGCCAGGCGACCAGATGGAGCACATCAAGCAACTCATCGTGAAGGATGAGCATACCATGGTGGTGCATCGCAGCATCAGCGGCAGGGGTTTCCATATATTCTGCAAGTATTCGCCTTCTGACAACGAGGACGTCGCCATCCTCGACCTCTTCCACCTGATGCTGGAGAAGGCGCAGAGCTACTACGAGCATCTGCTGGGACTGGAGTGCGACAAGGCTTGCGCTGACATCACCCGATGCGCCGGACTTGCCTACGACCTTGAGGCTTTCTTCAAGAACTCGCCTCTGAACTGGACATTCTGGCTGACTCGCGATGACATCGAGCTGATGCGCCTCCACAACCGCCTCTTCATGGTTGCCAACTATGCCGAGGAGCAGATACTGAAGTATTACAAGGTGCCATTGCCCGACACGCCACTGGAGTACATCAAGTTCCGCTACACCTCGGAGATTCTGGAGAAGATTGGTGTCAACCCTGCTCTGCGCCAGAACCTAAACTCTCACAACATCGGTGCCGTGATGTCTCGTCTGGGATTCAAGAAGATTCACAAGGAGCACGGCAACGGCTGGGCCGTCATCGAGAAGGAGGGTTGCGAAATCAACAGCGATGCCGTCATCGATCCTAACGATACCATGGAGGATTAAGTATCTTGGTTACGATAGCTAAGTATCTTGGTTACGACAGCTAAGTATCATACTTATGGATGGTATCCGTGTGGGAAAAATTCAACATTCAACATTTAACATTCAACATTATAACAAACGTCTATGGATTTACGAAATCACTCAGCATTCAACATCGTCAATTCATCGTCCTGAACGGATGCTTGCTCATCCTGCCCGCTTCCTTCTTGGTTTCCCACACTAATCATTAATCACTAATCATCATGAAAGTAAACTGGAAATCCGTCAAACGAGGTGGGGGCTCACGCCCGTCACTACAACGCCCACAGCATCGGAATCTGCTACGAGGGTGGTCTCGACGAGAAAGGCAAGCCTGCCGACACTCGCACTCCAGCCCAGAAGGATTCTCTGGAAGACCTCCTCTACGGTCTCTCCCTCGACTATCCCGATACCGAGATTCTAGGCCATCGCGACCTCCCCTGGGTTCGCAAGAGCTGTCCTTGCTTCGATGTCAAGGAATGGCTGAAGGAAATTCTGGCCTTGGCTTCCTTCAGGGTAATGATTCTACCGGGATGTTCTGGGTCCCATACCGCAGCACCTCCATGCTTGAAATAGTCCCAAAGGATGATGAGAAGGGCTATGACAGAGAGAACTCCGAAAAGGATTAATATGAGTTATAACATCTTTTCTTATTTTTAATGTTAAATGTAAAATGTTTAATTCTTATCTAGGGCAGCGTACTTCGAGTGTTGGCTCTTGTACTCTGGCACTATCTCCTTCATCTTCTTCACTATCGCCATGTCATCGTAGGTGAAGGAGAGCTGATAGAGGTCTTCCTCGTTCTTGCGTGCCAATTCGTATGGATACTCACGAACCTTGGCTACCATAATCTTTGGATGATGGGTTGGAACGGTCGCCTCCTTGTCGTTCAGAACTTCCTCGAAGAGTTTCTCACCATCTCGGAGTCCAACGTACTTGATGTCGATGCCATCTACTCCCGAAAGGGCTATCATACGCTTTGCCAGGTCGGCGATGCGGACTGGCTTGCCCATATCGAAGACGAAGATCTCGCCTCCCTTACCCATGGTTCCAGCCTCCAATACCAACTTGCAGGCTTCAGGGATGAGCATGAAGAAACGGATGATGTCGGGATGGGTGACGGTGATCGGACCGCCCATCGCAATCTGCTTCTTGAAGATTGGGATAACGGAACCGTTACTTCCCAAGACATTGCCGAATCTTGTGGTTACAAACTGGGTAACACCCTTTACCTCGCCATCCACAATCGCCTTGTTCAATGCCTGGCAGTAGATCTCGCAGATTCGCTTGCTGCAGCCCATCACGTTGGTTGGATTCACAGCCTTATCGGTAGAGATCATCACAAACTTCTTGGTGCCGTACTTCACAGCCATATCGGCTATCACGCGCGTACCATATATATTATTCTGCACAGCCTCTGATGGGTTGTCCTCCATCATCGGTACATGCTTATAGGCTGCAGCATGGAATACATAGTCTGGATGGTACTCGGAGAAGATGCGCTCCATACGGGTGGCATTGGTGATGCTGGTTACGATGGTTTCGCAAGGAAGATCAGCATAGTTCTTGTTCATGAAGAGGCGGACATCGTGCATTGGGGTCTCAGCCTCATCAACGAGAATCAGGCGCTGTGGCTTATAGATGGCAATCTGCTTCACCATCTCGGAACCGATACTGCCGGCTGCTCCTGTAATCAGAATGGTGCGACCGCAGAGGAGCTTTCCTATCGCCTTCATATCCACTTCGATTTTGTCTCGTGGAAGAAGGTCTTCGATATCTACCTCGTGCATCATCTGATAACGGAGGTTTGACTTGCCGTCCCAGCTCAGTGCCTTCGGCATCATCATAATCTTGATGCCTTCTGCAGTAAGCTTGTCAATCATATCCTGCTTCTCCAGGAACTTCTCTGTGACCAGAGGGCTTACAAAGAGGGTCTTGACATTCATCTTGTGCATGACGCCTATCAAAGTCTCATCATAGGAATAGACTTCGCAACCCAGCAGGAATCTGCCTACCACTGCGGCTTCTTCGGTAGAGAATCCTTTGACGACATACTGTGAAGGATGGTCGTTGCGCATAGACTTTGCCAAGGAGATACCACCCTCTCTTACTCCGAGTATGAAAACCGGAGTCTTGGTTTCAGCAGAGAAACTGGAATCGTACATATACTTCACGAGGATTCGCATCGTCCACATCTCTATCATGGATATGAAGAGCATGACGACAATAGCCTCCGTGGTAAGCTCACAGCGGATACTGTCTGGCACCACCATGAGAAGAATGCTGTTCAGAATGAAACCGACAACGAGGGCTCCGGAAATGCGAAGCAGGTCAACGAATGACGAGTAGCGCATGATACCAGAATAGGTATGGAAGATTCGCATGCCGACTACGAAGAGTGGCAGGGAACAAATGAACGTGAGGAGATAGTTCCAGAAATGGGAAGCTATCAGCTCGCCTCCTCCTGCGATATAGGTTGCAATCATTCCTGCCACTACGATAGCGATGCTATCGAGTACCAAGATGCACCAATATGGCAGTGTAGCCTTAGAAAAATACCAATTCGTCAGTTTGTTAGCAAAAAGGGATACATTGAGCTGATACAGCATCCCTGAGAATGGCTTCTTTTCTGAACTATTCTGATTTAATTTATCACTCATAAATAATATAACTTAATCTTTATTCTAAATATATTAATGGGTATATATCTACGTTTTCTTTTTTAATGCAACAAGATCATTCTACCACTCAATCTTCTTCAACGACTTCGAGTAAATTTCTACTTATCGTAAGCGTTGCACCACTGATGTACTTGATTTCGCTGCCGATAACGGCTTTCTTGCCATTATAGCTCTGTACGTATGCTTCCACACCTTTCATACTACCTGCAGTCACTCGCACTTTGATACCTTTCTTCAAAGGAACAGGGGCAGCAGTGACAGGCTCTTCGTCATTCTCAACAAAATATCGATAGTTGGCAATAACCTGGTCGGGAATCTGGTATATTTTCCTTTGTCCAGGCATTGTCAGCATCTTATACACATCCGAACGGAATCGGATTTTATCAAGTTGTCTCTGAGAGACATTGCAAAAGATGAAGGTAGAAAGAAACAGCTTTTCTTTCACTCTTCGCTTATTGGAACGCTTGTCGAGATAAACCACTTTTACCTTGGGAATCCAGTAGTCAAACCAAATATGATTGTAATTAACCTTAATTCCGCAACACTATAATTTAACTTTATTTATAAGTTCCTGAGCAACAAAAAGTTGCTCAGGATTTTGCCA
>OGOP01001566.1_pt1 | contig 15755 bp, 12 predicted proteins | sample 1552591 | NCBI WGS metagenome assembly OGOP01 (sample SAMEA2580120, study PRJEB22360) | human gut metagenome | biome: human gut; feature: human-associated habitat; material: faeces | place: Denmark | collected 2008/2010 | reverse complement strand
AGCCTCTGTAGCCTCTGTAGCCTCTGTAGGTACTGTAGCCTCTGTAGCCTCTGTAGCCTCTGTAGGTACTGTAGCCTCTGTAGCCTCTGTAGCCTCTGTAGGTACTGTAGCCTCTGTTGGAACTGTAGCATCTGTTGGCTGCTCACCCTTTACTGCTGTGCAGCCGGCACACTCAGTTACAGGGTCGAAAGTAAAGATAAGAGCTGTTACGCCCTCTTCGATGTAGAAGTGTGCATTACTGTCAAGACCTACTGCAAGACCTCTGTCGTTGTAAGATACATCCCATGCACCGTCCTCAACAACCTTGTAGTCTAGGTCAGAGTCAGTCTGATCTACAGTTATAGGAACTGTAACTCTGTAGATACCGTCTTCGCCCTTAGTCATCTGATACTTAGGCTCGTTCTCTGTCCATGCCGGATCAAATGCAGCGTCAGAACCAACTGCGAAGTAAGTGTGGCCTGTGTCGTCAACAGCTAATGTTGAGAAGCCGCCAACAACACACATAGCAACTACTAACATAACTGATAGCAGTACGCTTGCGAATTTCTTCATTGGATTTTCCTCCCTAAAAAATAATATTATTTTTCCGAAAGCATCCTTTCGGTATTTGTATTATACACTATTTTTATTTTAAATGTCAACACACGGGTTAATATTTGGTAACAAATTGTTAAAATTTGTTACACATAAACAAAAATAATATAATATTTTATTAGCAAATACCATTATTCTTTGCGTGAAACAATAAAAACTTTCTATTGTCACAAATTGTTTGTGCAATTTTACATCTTTATTCCCCTCTATTACAGAACGGCGTTATTGTTTTTTGCTTGACCTTCACCCGGTGCACCGCCGTTTGGTGCAGCGCCATGATTTACGCCTGCTGTCTCGCCTGCAGCTGTAATTATATCATTTACTTCAATTTGCTGTGACATACCGCCGGCATTTAATGTAATTTAAAAATTTCAAATATTTCTCATTATTTTTTCAAGCCGTTTTTACAAAGCCGACGCACAAGGCTATGGAAGCATATTTACCAGGTCAAATTTATTTAGCATACTAAGGCTGCAGTTTTCCTCTTGGTTTGTGCTGTCTGCCTTGTACTGCTGTTCCAGTGCCTTGGCACTGTCCTGCTGAAGCCACATTCTTATATAATTGTCAATTCCCTGTCTGTCTCTTTGCTTGTTGTGGTTGTTGTGCATATAGTCCGCAAGCTTTCTTAGGCAGGCTACAACATCTATTGCCGTATATTCAACAGAAAGCTGCTTAACCATATCTGCCGTAACCGTGTAATAAGTGCTGTCCCTTAGAGGGATTGTCAGCACAGCCTCATCTTCCGAGGAGCTCTCCGCTTTTTCGTCCGCTTTACTTTCCTCTTCTTTACTTTCATTTATTTTACTTTTATTTTCTTTACTTTTATTTGTGGTATTAATTTTGGATTTACCGCTGTTTATCTCTGAATTAATACAGTTAATATCCTGCTCACCCTCCGGCGGACACACCATAATAAAATTTTTTGTTTCGTCACAGTCCAAAAGCCAAAGCTCGCCCTGTACCTTTACAGTCCTTTTTACAGCCCTTGCCTTGACCATCTCCTGATAGCGGCGTTGTATTCCCACTGACGACAGTACCTGCCGTTTTCTAAAAAGAGCGTCGTCGAACAGCGAACGCTTACAGCAAAACTGAATAATCTCCCTTGCCTTTTGGGGGCTTACCCCTAGGTCTGCCGAAGCAACATAAAGCAAATCCTCGTTACATTTTATATAGTAGCCGTTGTTATAAACAGCCGTAAGCAAATAGATATACAGCAGCACACCGTTTGCACCGTAATTCGCCATAAGTATGCGAATTTTCACCTCCTTAAATATATCTACATCAAAAGGGAAATAGCTTAGCCCCTTTTTTATCGGTCTTGCCATAAATAAATCCTCCTTTTAAAATAAAAAAACTGATTTTATCGTTGGGCCACAGTCAAGGGCGGCTCTATATGATAGCTAAAAGGGCGGATTTATTGCCTATATTTATGCAAGCTTGTACAATAAATAAATATTTTTTACGAAAAAAACCCGACTACCAAGGATTTCTCCTTGATAATCGGGGGAATTATACCTTATACTCAGCTGTAAACACAGCCGGTATTATTTTTAGTTTTAATTACTTTTCAAAGCGCTTGCGGTAAGCAACAACTGCTACGCCTGCTGCACCAAGAACTGACGCAAACAATGCAATTAATGATGTGCTGTCGCCTGTTGCAATTTTACCTGCGTCTTTACCTGTAGCCTCTTTGTTGTTTGATGTAGTTACATTTGCAACTGAATTGTTATTGTTAGAGGACTGTGTAGGTTTCTCGCCAGGTGCGGCAATTGGCTTTTCGTCAGGTGTGGCAATTGGCTTTTCGTCAGGTACGGCAATTGGCTTTTCGTCAGGTGTAGCAACATCTGTAGGTTTTTCGTCATCCCAAATAGGAGCGCCGTCTATAGCAGGAATTGTAAATGTATATTCAATAGGCTTTACATTTGTTACTCCGTCTGCCTTTGCGCTTATTTTAACCTTAACTGTTCTCTCTGCGCCTGATGGCAATGCGTTAAGTGTCCATGTGTCCTGCTTTTCGCCTGATGAAGCAAGCTTGTCGTACTTAACGGTGCTGTTTTCTTCATCGCCCAGCGTAACGCCGTTTGGCAGCTGTACAGTAACCTCAGCGTTAGTAAGGTTATTTTTGCTTGTATTCTTTAGATAAGCTGTAAGTGAAATAGGGTTGTAACCGTTGCCCTCTTCGTTTATCTCAAAGCTGCTTGCTGATCTTGTAGCGCCCAAAGTAAGATCACCCTTTGTAACATCAAGCTCGCCCAAGCCGTAATAAGCAATGTAGTCTTTGCTCTGGCCCGGCTTTAGCTCTACAGGCTTCCAAATAGAGTTTACAACACTGTCGCCAATGTCTAATGAAGTATCGCAAACAGGCTCGTACGCACTCTCACTTGCCCAGTAGTTGTTAAACTGCACATAGTCCGGTCTGTCAGCACCTGTTGCAAAGTAGCCTGTTGAAACAACATTAGGCTTTTCCAAGCTGTCAAATGCCTGGTACATTGTAGGAATCTTGTCGCCGCTAAACTGCATTCTTGTTGTAACAGCACCAATACCTGCAATTCTGAAAGGAGCATAGTCGTTAGAGTCAAGCATAGTGTCAAGCATAATCCTGCCGCCAACCTTGTGGCTCTTCTTTGAAGTATTTATAACACTGTACTTAACCTCTACAACGTTCTTTTTACCGTTTACCTTGTTAGGTATAAATCTAAGTGTTCTTTCAATCTTAATGATGTCATTAAAAGCGTCAACATCTTTTATGCTGTCACCGCTGACAACCCCTTCACCGCCCCTGCAATAGAAATCATCTTCTTCACCGTCAACACTATAGCGCAGATTAGATGTAATATGGTAAAGCAAATAAGCTGTTTTTCCTGTTTTTGCATCTAATATGGTGTCAATAGTAAATTTACCTGAATAAGATCTTCTGATTATCTCCAGATATTCATTCTTTATGCCATCATCAGTTTTTGTTGTTGCGGCAAAGGCAGAGGTCACTGCCATTGAGCCTATCATACCCACAGCAAGGGCTGTTGATATTAATTTTGTAAATATTTTTTTCATCTTATGCATTTACCTCAATCATTGAAATTTGCTGTTATAACATTCCCACTAACTATATAACAGCTATAATATTTTATCATATATGTAAAATTTATACAAGTATTATTTTATATAAATACTTAAATTTAAAAATTTGTTTTACAGTGCTAATACACAAAAGGCCTTTAGAGGGCTGATACTATCCGCCCTCTAAAGACCTTATGTTGTCTAAACCGCCGCAAGAGCTTTTGCTTAGACGGTTTTGTATTATTTACATAATATTTCTTAATATTTCTTACTTACCCGGCTTATAGCTGCCCTTTAGTGAAACACTGCGGTTAAACACAGGTGCACCCGGCTTTGAGTCCTTGTTGTCAAGGCAGAAATAGCCCAAACGCATAAACTGGAACGAAGCCGGCGGCAGCAGCTGTGCCACAGCCTTTTCTGTTTTGCAGTTTTTCAGCACCTTTAGTGAATCAGGGTTAATATAGTCCAAAAAGTTTTTATCACCTGTGTCAGGGTCAGGCACTGTAAACAGGTTATCATACAGTCTTACCTCTGCGTCTGCACAGTTGTTGGCGTCTACCCAGTGGATAGTAGCCTTTATTCTTCTGCCGTCAGGTGTGTTGCCGCCCCTTGTTTCAGGGTCGTACTCTGCGTACACCTCGGTAACATTTCCGTTTTCGTCCTTTTTGCAGCCTGTGCATTTAACAACATAAGCTGACTTTAGGCGAACCTCATTTCCCGGGAACAGTCTGAAATACTTTCTTGCAGGCTCTTCCATAAAGTCCTCTGCCTCAATGTAGCACTCCCTTGTAAAGGTGATTTCACGCTCGCCGTCCTCCGGGCGGTTAGGGTTGTTCTCCACCATAAAGGTTTCCGATTTATTCTCGGGATAATTTGTAATAATAAGCTTAATCGGGTTAAGCACTGTCATTACACGCTGTGCGGTTTCGTTTAAATCCTCACGCAGGCAGTACTCCAAAAAGCCGTAGTCAACTATGGAATTAACCTTTGACACGCCTATTCTTTCACAGAAGCTTCTTATAGACTTCGGTGTGTAGCCACGGCGGCGAAGTCCGCACAAGGTAGGCATACGAGGGTCGTCCCAGCCGCTTACATAGCCGTCCTCTACCAAGGTACGCAGCTTTCTTTTGCTCATTACCGTGTTGTTTATGCCCAGCCTTGCAAACTCTATCTGTCTTGGCTTTGACGGCAGGGTAACATTGCGAATTACCCAGTCGTACAGCGGGCGGTGATCTTCAAACTCCAGTGAACACAAGGAATGTGTTATCCCCTCTAAAGCGTCCTCTATAGGGTGGGCAAAGTCGTACATAGGGTAAATGCACCACTTGTCACCTGTGCGGTGGTGTCTGATATGGTTTATTCTGTAAATAACAGGGTCACGCATATTAAAGTTGCCTGACGCTAAGTCTATTTTTGCACGCAGCGTCATTTCACCGTCGGCAAATTCGCCGTTTTTCATACGCTCAAACAGCTCCAGGCTTTCCTCTATAGGTCTGTCACGGTATGGGCTTGTAGCCGGTGTGGAAAGGTCGCCTCTGTGGGCTCTCATTTCTTCGGCATTTAGCTGGCATACATAGGCCAGTCCCTTTTTTATAAGCTCTACCGCACCCTCGTACATTTTGTCAAAATACTCTGACGCATAGAAAAAGCGGTCGTCCCAGCTAAAGCCCAGCCACTGAATGTCCTCTTTAATAGCGTCTACATACTCTACATCTTCTTTTGTAGGGTTTGTGTCGTCCATTCTCAGGTTACACATACCTTTGTACTTTTCGGCTGTGCCAAAGTTAATGCAAACTGCCTTTGCGTGGCCAATGTGCAAATATCCGTTTGGCTCCGGCGGAAAACGGGTGTGTACTGCTTTACCGTAATATTCGCCGCCCGGTGCTATGTCCTCGTCTATAAAATCGTGTATAAAATTGCAGTTGCCTATCTGCTCCTGATTTTTTATTTCCTCTGCCATATGGCTGTCCTCCTTAGTTTATACTCCCAGCTTTTTCAAGCCTAAGTTTAGTCTTGCCAAAGACTCATCTCTGCCAAGAATTTCAAGAATCTCCACAGCGCCGCCCGGAGTTACCTTTTTGCCGGCTGCCGCAATTCTTGCAGGCCACATTACAGTGCCGTTTTTAACCTCAAGCTCCTGTGCAAGGTTAATAAGGCAGTCGTGAATACTGTCCTTGTCCCAGCTTTCAAGGGCTGTAAGCCTGTCTGTAACGGCCTTTAGCATTACCGGTGCGTTTTCAAGGTTTGTTTTGCTCTTTTTGTTTACAAACATTTCTGCATCATACTCAGGCAGCTTGTCAAAAAAGTCTATCATCTCCGGAATTTGTGTAAATCTTGTTACACGCTGCTGCAAAATACCACACAGCTTGTCCCAAGGAAGCTCACGGCTTGTAACCGCCTCTTTATAGTATGGCATAGCATAGCTTGTAAATTCTTCCGGTGACATTTTGCGGATATACTCGCCGTTAAACCACTCCAGCTTGTCATAGTCAAAAATTGACGGCGACTTGCTTATACCGTCTATGCTAAACGCCCTTGTAAGCTCATCAAGAGTAAACATTTCCTGATTATCCGACGGACACCAGCCCAGCAGTGCTACATAGTTAATAATAGCCTGCGGCAGATAGCCCTCCTTTATTAAATCCTCAAAGCCTGTTGAGCCGTGACGCTTTGAAAGCTTTGCAACATTGCCCTCGGCGTCCTTACCCATAATAAGCGGCAGGTGGATGTATGTAGGCACCTCCCAGCCAAAAGCCTCGTACAATAGGTTGTACTTAGGCGTAGAGCTTAAATACTCGCAGCCACGAACAACATGTGTAATGTTCATTGTGTGGTCGTCTATAACATTTGCAAAGTTATAGGTAGGGTAGCCGTCTGTTTTTATTAAAATCTGGTCTTGCAGCTCGCTGTTTTCTACTGTAATTTCGCCAAAAACAGCGTCGGTAAAGGTTGTACTGCCCTCAAGAGGCATTTTTTGTCTGATTACATAAGGTACGCCCTCTGCCAAAAGCCTGTCTATTTCCTCCTGTGGCAGGTCACGGCAATGTCTGTCGTAGCCGCCGCCCGGTGTTTCGTCATCCTTTAGGCTGTCCAAACGCTCCTTTGTGCAGAAGCACCTGTATGCCTTGCCCTGTTCAATAAGCTGCTCCGCATATGGCTTGTACATATTAAGTCTTTCGCTTTGAACATAGGGGCCGTACTCACCCGGCTTGTCAGGGCCTTCGTCGTGCTGAAGTCCGGCAACCTTAAGGGTGTTATATATAATATCCACAGCACCCTCTACATATCTTTCACGGTCAGTATCCTCTATTCTCAGAACAAAGTCGCCGCCTTGACTTTTAGCTACTAAATATTCATACAGTGCGGTTCTTAAATTACCTATATGCATAAAGCCTGTAGGGCTGGGTGCAAATCTGGTGCGAACAGTTTTGTTACTCATTGCTGTTTCCTCTTTCTGTTTTAATAAAAATTACTGTTAGCTATTATTATAACAAAATAAATACCGCTTTTAAAGTGGTTGCTATAATTTTTATGTATTTGTTTTTCGGCTAAGAAAAAGAACGCACACCAAAGCCTCTGCTTCGGTGTGCGTCCTATGTATATATTGCGGATAATTATATTATCTTTTTTATTTTATCAGTCAACCACTCTTCTTACACACCTTACTGTGCCGCCCCATGAAAGAGGTGTTGTAAGAACGCCTACATTTTCGTTCAAAGCGTGTGTAACCATACCGTTGCCTGCATATATTGCCACATGGCCCGGATACACCACAATGTCGCCGGGCTGTGCCTTTGCCAGTGAAACATTGTCGCCCACCATATCAAGGTCTACTCTATAGTCCCACAGGTCGTAGCCGAAGTTTTCGTATATGCAGCATACAAAGCCCGAACAGTCGGCTCCTGTACGCAGGCTTTTTCCTCCCCATACATAAGGTGTTACGCCTGCCCACTGTGCGGCATAGTCGGCAATTTTCTGACCTGTTGGCTTTACGGCCTTTACAGTAACTGTTTTGCTTGCCGCAACCCTGCTGCCGTCCTTTGCGGTACATTTAATTGTTGCCTTGCCTGCCTTTAGGGCTGTAACCTTACCTGTTGAGCTTACCTTTGCAACTGTTTTGTCGCTGCTGCTCCAGGTAACATTTTTGTTTGTTGCGTTAGACGGTGCGGCTACTGCCTTTAATTCTATGCTGCTGCCCTCGTTTACGCTGCTGCCGCCTGAAATTGTAAGCTTTCTTACAGGCTGCTTTACAGTAACCTTACAGGTGTCCTTTTTGCCGCTGCCGTCTGCCGCTGTACAGGTAACAGTACAAGTACCCTTGCCTACGGCTGTAAGCAGACCGTTGCCGTCTACCATAGCAACCCTTCTGTTGCTGCTTGTATATTTAACACTGATATTTGAAGCTGTAGTAGGTGTTACTGTTGGGCGGAAGTGTGCCTTTTTGCCTACATTCCAGCTAATAGTATGTGCGTTTAATTTTACATTAGTTACGGGCCTTACAACAGTTACCCTGCATTTGGCACTTTTGCCGCTGCCGTCTGTAGCTGTAGCTGTAATTACACAGCTGCCCTTTGATTTTGCCGTAATAACGCCGTTGGAGCTTACAGCAGCTACCGATGCGTTACTGCTTTTGAAGCTAAGCCTTGCATTTGACGCTGTATTCGGTACTGCCTTTGCCGTTAGCCTTTTAGTGCTGTTTTCATTCAGCTTAACTGCACTTTCCATACTTACAGCTGTAACCGCTTGCTTTACTGTAACCTTATAGCTTACCGATATATTGCTGTAGAATTTCGACCTACAGGTAATAATACAGGTACCCTTGCCCACGGCTGTAATTACGCCCTTGCTTACTGTAGCCACGGAGCTGTTGCTGCTGCTCCATACCAAAGACTTTGATGTTGCGTTTGATGGTCCAACCGTTGCTGTAACTGTCTTTTTATGTCCCGGCTCAAGAGTTGCCTCACTGCCTGACAGCTTAATGCTTGTTATAGGCTGAACAACAGTTACCGCTATTCTTGCCGAAGCACCGTTGCTTGCTTTAATTGTAATCATACAGTTGCCCTGGGCCTTGGCTTTAATAACGCCTGTTGGGCTGACCGCAGCAATCGAGCTGTTGCTGCTGCTCCACTTAAAGGTTAGTCCCTTTCCCGAACCGGCTACAGTGTACGCAGCCTTTTTGGCAATACCCTTGTTAAGAACCAATACCTTATTAGCCAGCTTTATTTTTGCCTTTGACACAACCGTAACTTTGCAAACATCGTACTTATTTGAGTCGGTTGCAGAGGCACAGGTTATTTTACAGGTGCCCGGTGCTACCGCCTTTAACAGACCGTTTTTGTCAACCGTAGCAACCCTTGTGTTGCTGCTTTTGTATGTTACGCTTTTTACAGATGAAGAAAGTGTCGGCTTAAAATGTCCCGACCTGCCCTCCTCCCAGGTAACGCTGTTGGTATTCAGCTTAACACCGACTGTTGCAGCTGAAACGCCTACAGCACATGAAGCCTTTTGACCGGTTGACGCTGTACATGTAATTTTGCTTGTACCTACAGACAAGCCTGTAACATTGCCCTTGCTGTCAACCCTTGCCACGCTTGGATTAGACGACCTCCACTCAAGCCTTGCATTTGCAGGCACCGAATTGAGTAAAAGTCTTTTAGAACAGCCAACTTTTGTCATAACAATATTATCTTTAAATTCAATACTGCTTGCCGCAGCAGTAAATAATTTGTTGGAGCTTTCACTTGTACTCATTTCAACAGACTGTGCAGCTTGCTCCGCACCTGTTTCAGTATTGCTGTCTGCAACAGCTCCCGCTGCTAAAGAGGTGCTTACCGCAAATGTTGACACTAACAGTAACGCCAGCAATTTTTTAGATATACTCATATTACTTCTCCTGTTCATTTCGTAATGTTTTATTATATACATTTCGTAATCATTGTATTACAAAAATGTAAAACAGTCAAGCTAAGTTGTTACAGATTTGTAATTTGTAACTTTTTTTGGTAAATATCCCCATAAGCAGCAGATTAACTTTTCAAATTTATAGAGCAGACATAAATTATTTAATCGATTTTTATTGATTTATTAATATTAATCTGCTGCAAAATTAAATTTCGAGCATATCGTAAAATTAATTTACCCTATCCGTAAATGGCCGAGCCTGTACAGAACAGTAATAATTTACTGAGCGTTTGTGGGCTTAAAGACAAGAGCAAATTAAGAAAAACAGTAATAATGCACAATAAATATAAAAAAAATTATGCCTATCCTCTAAAAAGATGGCATAATTTTATATAAAAACCCCTTTGAAAACTTCAAAAAATAATATAAACATACAAATTTTTTCTGCCTGAGCCGTGACTTCTTGACCTTTACCGCAAGGTATATTAAAGTATATTTAGATATTATTCAGCTTTAAGAGTTACACTGTAAGCTAACTGTAGTATCGAACAAATATATTTTTAGAGTAAGGATTTTTAATATGAGCTACGAAATTATTGTATTGGATATTGACGGAACTCTTGTTAATTCTAAAAAAGAAATTACAGACCGCACACAAAAAGCACTTACTAGGCTGCAGGCAGCAGGAAAAAAGGTTGCTCTTGCCTCCGGCAGACCTGTACAAGGCATTATGCCCTATGCCCACGCTTTGCGTTTGGACAGCTTTGGCGGTTATGTTTTGGCATATAACGGCGGCTGTGTAATTGACGCAAGGTCTAACGAGGTTATTTACAGCAAAAATTTTCCCAACAAAATTATTCCTGACATTTGCAAAGAGCTGAAGGGAACAAATGTAACTGTAAACACATACGAAAACGACCGTATCATTTTGGGCAACGCAATAAACCGTTACTCTGATGTTGAGGCAAAAATTATAGGTCTGGAAACCAAGTTTGTAGATGACTTTGCCTCTTATGTAACCTTTAACATAAACAAGCTTTTGCTTGCCGGTGAGCCTGCCGAAATTTTAAGGCTTGAAAAACATTTCAGCGAAAAATACAAGGGCGTAATAGGCGTGTTTAGGTCAGAGGAGTTTTTTCTGGAGCTGGTGCCTCTGGGCATAAACAAGGCAAGGTCTATAGAGGTTTTGCTTAACAGACTTAAGCTTACAGAACAGCAGTGCATAGCCTGCGGTGATGCATACAACGATGTAACTATGATTCAGTATGCCGGTTTGGGCGTAGCAATGGGAAATGCCGTAGATGAGGTTAAAGAGGCCGCAAATCTTGTAACCGACACAAACGATCGGGATGGCGTGGCTAAGGTTGTAGAAAAATATATGCTGTAATGTAAAAAGTTAAATATAAAGCACACCTTGTGCATTAATGCGACACCTCCTTGTCGGGTAAAACCGATAAGGAGGTGTTTTTTATGCTTGTTCGGAATTTATTTCGTTAAAAAGCTTTTCGGTTTGCTCTACAACCTCCTTGCGTTTACGCAATGCCATAAGATTATACGCCGCCAATATAATTGCAGAAAAGCCCAAAAGATACTTGCCTATATCCCTTGAGTATGCAAGTGCCATAAATGCAGAAAAGCCCAACATAACCGCCACAACAATTATAATGAAAATTATGTCCTTGGTTATATATCTGTATTCGCCATGCAGAGTACAGCAGCCTTCGTCGGTATTCTCTGTTATTTTTGCAGTAAGCTGATATGTGCTGGGCTGGCTGTAGCCGTCGCACACGCACCTTAACTGCAGACCGTCGCTGTCTGCCCTGCCTATGAATTTTCTCTGCTTTATATCCTCGTTAAGCCTGTCCAGCACAATGTCAGAGGATTTATTAAATTTATATGTGTATTTTCTCATAGTAACCCCCGAAAAAGTATATACTGCCCGGCAAATTATTGCTTATTTCTTTAGTCCTGATAAATCTGCCGATGCAACTGTTCACTACAGCTACATTATATTCTATTTTCATTATAATATCAAATATATTTCCTTTGATTTTTAAAAATTTCTATATAAAAGGCAAGCATTAGCTAATCTGCTGTGGCTTTTTAAGCAGAACGCCTTTAAGCAAAAAAACAGCCACTCAAACGAGTGGCTGTAAAATAAGCGATTGCTTCACTATGCAATTATTATTTAATTATTAGTGTGTAATCTTCTTTCTGAAAACAACTACTGCTGCACCTGCAAGCATTAGTACGCCTAACAAAATTGCTACTGATGTGCTGTCGCCTGTAGCAACCTTACCTGTTGTTGTTGTACTTGCATTGCCATTGCTGCTGCCATTACCCGGATTTACAACTGATGTTGGGCTGTCAGGTGTAGCAGGTTTTGAAGGTGTAGGTAGATCTGTTGGCTCTGTAACGCCATCTGTTGGCTCTGTAACGCCATCTGTAGGTGCGTCTGTCGGAGCTGCTGTTGGAGCATCTGTAGGTGCATCTGTTGAAGCATCTGTAGGTGCGTTTGTTGGAGCGTCTGTAGGTGCGTCTGTTGGAGCTACTGTTGGAGCTACTGTTGGAGCCTCTGTAGGAGCTGTTGAATCTGTTACGATTACTGCATTTGCACAAAGTGTCTCGGTGTTAAATGTAAACTTAACCGCAACTGCATTATCCGGAATATATAGGTGCGCGTTGCTGTCAAGACCTACTGCAGGACCTGTTGTGTTGAATGAGAAGTCCCAAGCGTGGTCAGCCAAAACCTTGTAGTCAACATCGGAATCCTTCTGCTCCTCTGTTACAGGTACTACAAGCTCATAAAGACCTGTTTCAGTATTTAGAACCATGTCATACTTCTCAGCTGTCGGATCCCATGATGGGTCGAACAAAGCGTCTGAACCTGTTACTGTATAAGTGTGGTCAGCCTTTGGATCAAATGTAGGAGCTTCTGTTGGAGCCTCTGTTGGAGCTGACGCCTCTGTTGGAGCCACTGTAGGAGCCTCTGTTGGAGCTGATGCCTCTGTTGGAGCTACTGTAGGAGCTACTGTAGGAGCTACTGTAGGAGCTGATGTTGGAGCCACTGTTGGAGCCTCTGTTGGAGTACTTGGAGCGCTCTTTACAACCTTTAATGTAGTAGTTGTTCTTAAAGCATCGTTATTGGTTACAACATCATTGTTCTCCACATAAACAATATCATTTACAATTGTGTTAATATAGCTTGTACCCGGTTTATCAATCTTAAGCGTAAGCTTTACAACTGTCTGGCTAGGTGTAAATGAACCGGTATTTACAGCTCTTACTAATGAAAAATCAAAAAGATCTCTGTCGAACTCTTTACTTTCTTCCGGGCGTGTTACAACCATTGCACCTGGGAATTTTCCGGTCTGGTAGAAAGCGCCTTCGTCGTAATACTCTGTTGAATAGCTCAACATATCGACATTGCTGAATATTTCACCATTCTGTGTTGCGCTTTCCTGATTGAAGAATGTTTTGGTCCAGATACCCGAAAAGCCTGTTAGTCCATCTATTGTAGATGTACCTTCAATTGTGCATTCGATAATATCACCAACATGGAACTCGTAGCTTGTTGTTTCTGTGGAATAGTTACCGTTAAAATCTGTAACTAAAAGGTTTGCTGTTGTGTCATCACCGGCTGCGGAAGCTGTTACTGCACAAGCACAGCCTGAAACAGTAAGCATTCCTGCCAATAAAAGACTGGTTAACTTTTTCATCTGACTTCCTCCTGTCAATATACTTGAAATCTTCTATATTATATAATGAACATCTTTATATTGCAATAGCTAAAAGACATTTTTGTTTTAAATAACAATAATCACTTAGGTTATATAGTAAAAAACACTACATATACTACTAATTATTCTACTGTTACCGATTTTGCCAAATTTCTAGGCTTATCTACATCGTTGCCTCTGTGAACTGCCGCATAGTAAGCAATCAGCTGCAGCGGCACTATTGTAGGGATAGGCATAAGAATATCCTGCATTTTAGGAACTCTTATCAAATAGTCGTATGCCTCCTCATCAATTTCAAAATCCTCTCTGGCAACAAGTATAACCTTGGCACCTCTTGCCTTAACCTCCTTAATATTGCTTACCGTTTTTTCCAGTAAATCTGACTGTGTTGCCACCGCTATAACCGGCATATCGTCTGTAATTAAGGATATTGTTCCGTGCTTAAGCTCACCTGCGGCATAGGATTCGCTGTGTATATACGATATTTCCTTTAGCTTTAGCGAGCCCTCCATACTCAGTGCATAGTCAAGGCCTCTGCCTATGTAAAGCAGGCTTTCGGCTGCAACAAGCTTTGTACCTACATACTGGGTTATTTCCAGTGTTTTTTCCAAAACATCAGAAATAATTCCCGGCGTGCTTTGCAGCTCTGCAGTTAAAGCTTTACATTGCTGCTGTGTTATTGTACCCTTTGCCAATGCCAGCTCAAACGCAAACAGGTACATTACAGAAAGCTGTACTATATATGCCTTTGTAGACGCTACAGCAATTTCAGGGCCTGCGTGTGTATAGATGAGCATATCTGCCTCACGGGCAATTGAGCTGCCCTTAACATTTACTATAGCAAGGGTTTTTGCACCAAGACTCTTTGCCAAACGCATTGCGGCAAGGCTGTCGGCTGTTTCGCCGGACTGTGAAATTATTATAACCAAATCGCCTTCACCTACAAGGGGATTTCTGTATCTGAATTCCGAAGCCATATCTACCGTAACAGGCACCTTGGCAAGCCTTTCAATAACATACTTGCCAACCAAGCCGGCGTGCATAGCCGTACCGCAGGCAACAATATAAATTTGCTTAAAGCTCTTTATTTTTTCCAGATTAATGGAGCATTCCTCCAGGTTAGGCATACCGTCCACTATTCGAGGCTTAATTGTAGTGTTGATAGATGTTGGCTGTTCGTGTATTTCCTTTATCATAAAGTGAGGATAACCGCCCTTTTCGGCAGCGTCCATATCCCAGTCAGCCGTCATAAGCTCCTTATCCTCTACAATATCGCCGTGGTCGTCATAAATTGTAACCTCGCCGTCTTCAAGCCTAACAATTTCGTCATGGTCAAGCAAATAGTAATCCTTTGTATAATTTATAATAGCCGGTACATCGGAAGCGATAAAGCTTTCGTTCTTTCCTACGCCTACTATAAGCGGGCTTTCACGCCTTGTTGCAAACACAACATCAGGAAAATCCTCAAATACAATTCCCAAGGCAAAGGAGCCCTCAAGGTCCTTTATGGTTCGCTCAATAGTAACAATAGGCTCCATTGGATTTTTCTTGTAATAATAGCCCAGCAGCTTTGCCACAACCTCGGTGTCGGTGTCGCTTAAAAACCTTTCGCCATGCTCTATTAGGAATTCCTTTAAAACCTTATAGTTTTCAATAATTCCGTTATGTACTATAGTTACCTTTTCGCCGCTGTGAGGGTGCGAATTAATATCGGACGGTTCGCCGTGGGTTGCCCAACGGGTGTGACCAATGCCTACATTGCCCTGCGGCTTGCCATCAACCTCCATTTTAGCTACAAGGTCTTTTAGTCTGCCCTTGCACTTTGCCACCTCTATTTTACCTTTTTCAAACACAGCTATACCCGCAGAGTCGTAGCCCCTGTATTCCAGTCTGCTTAAAGCATCTACAAGCACATCGCTGCAATCTCTGTATCCACTGTAACCAACTATTCCACACATAAGTAATAAATCCTCCCAAATTATTGTTTTTTGTTTGTTCTATGCTTAAAGGTAGGAACAATTTCAGCTAAAAGCCTTAATGATTCCTCAGAATTATTTGACAGAGCAGCCGACTTCAGCTGCTCATACTGGCGTATAAACCTGTCTTTGTCTATAATTATCTGTTTACCTGTAAAAATCTTTTGGTTGTCTGTTTTCTTTAAGCCCTCTTCGTCCATAAGCAGCTCCTCGTACAGCTTTTCTCCCGGACGAAGTCCTGTAAATTTAATCTGTACATCCTTATACGGAACCTTGCCGTACATTCTTATTAGGTTCTCTGCTAAAGTAACAATCTTTACCGGAGCACCCATATCAAGCACAAATATTTCTCCGCCCTTAGCCATAGCTCCTGCCTGCAGCACAAGAGAAACAGCCTCCGGAATTGTCATAAAGTATCTTATAACCTCCGGATCTGTTACCGTTACCGGCTTTTTTTTTTTTTTCTTTCTTTTTCAAGTGGGTACAT
>OGOP01001564.1_pt1 | contig 15761 bp, 17 predicted proteins | sample 1552591 | NCBI WGS metagenome assembly OGOP01 (sample SAMEA2580120, study PRJEB22360) | human gut metagenome | biome: human gut; feature: human-associated habitat; material: faeces | place: Denmark | collected 2008/2010 | reverse complement strand
ATATATGACAACAAAAAGCAAAAAAACTGTCGAAAGCCTTGAAAAGACTTTAAACAAGTCTTCTCTTGTTGACAGTGCTGAACAATTGGAATTGCTTATCGAAAGAGCTAAAAAAGCTCAAAAGATTTTTGCAACATTTACTCAAGAACAAGTTGATGCAATTTTCAAAGCTGCTGCAACTGCCGCAGACAAAGCTCGTATTCCTCTAGCTAGATTGGCTCACGAAGAAACAGGAATGGGCGTTTTGGAAGATAAAATTATCAAAAACCACTTCGCATCAGAATATATTTACAACAAACACAAAAACGCTAAAACTTGTGGCGTTATTAAAGAAGACAAAGCAAACGGTATTAAAATTGTTGCTGAACCTCTTGGTGTTATCGCAGGTATCGTTCCTACAACTAACCCAACTTCAACTGCAATTTTCAAATCATTAATCGCTTTGAAAACAAGAAACGCAATCATCTTCTCACCACACCCTAGAGCTACAAAATCAACAATTGCTGCTGCAAAATTGGTTTATGAAGCTGCTGTAAAAGCTGGTGCTCCGGAAGATATTATCGGTTGGATTGATGTTCCATCTATCGAATTGTCTAGCCAATTGATGCAACACCCTAACATCGCTTGCATTTTGGCAACAGGCGGCCCTGGCATGGTTAAAGCTGCATATTCATCAGGGAACCCTGCATTAGGTGTTGGTCCTGGTAACGCTTGTGCTTTGATTGATGAAACTGCTGATATTCAAATGGCTGTTTCTTCAATTTTGATGTCAAAAACATTCGACAACGGTATGATTTGTGCTTCTGAACAGTCTGTTGTTGTTGTTGACGAAGTTTACGAAGCTGTTAAAAAAGAATTCATCTACCGTGGTGCATATCTTTTGAACGCAGCTGAAGAAAAGAAAATGATCGATCTTCCATTCATCGATCCTAAACGTGGTACAGCTCACCCTGACATCGTTGGACAAAGTGCTTACAATATCGCTAAATTGTCAGGCTTTGAAATTCCAAAAACTTCAAAAATCTTGTTGGCTGAAAGACCTTCTGTTGATTGGGAAGATCCGTTCTCTAGAGAAAAACTTTCTCCAATCTTGACTATGTACAGAGCAAAAGATTTCGAAGCTGCTGCACAAGTTGCATTTGAATTGGTTTCAAAAGGTGGCGCAGGTCACACAGCAGACCTTTACACAGATGCTAGAAGCCAAGAAAGAATTGACAAATACGCTAACATGATGCCTGCTTGCCGTGTATTGATTAACTCTCCATCAGCATTGGGTGGTATCGGTGACTTGTACAACTTCAAACTTGAACCGTCATTATCATTGGGTTGCGGTTCTTGGGGTAAAAACGCCGTTTCTGGTAACATCGGTGTTGAAAACTTATTGAACTACAAAACAGTTGCTGAAAGGAGAGAAAATATGCTTTGGTTCAAAGTTCCGCCAAAAGTTTACTTCAAAAGAGGCGCTGTTGATCTAGCTCTTCGTGAACTTGAAGGCAAAAAACGTGCATTTATCGTAACAGACAGATTCTTGTTCAACTCTGGTGCTGTTGACAGCATTATCAAAGTTTTGGACGAAATCGGTATGGATCACGAAGTATTCTTCGACGTTAAACCGGATCCAACATTGTCAACAATTAACCAAGCTATGGATATTATGAAACCATTCGAACCTGATGTAATCATTTCATTAGGTGGTGGTTCTCCAATGGACGCAGCTAAAATTATGTGGTTATTGTACGAACAACCTGATACAAACTTTGAAGATATCGCAATGAGATTCTTAGATATCAGAAAAAGAATTTGTAAAATTCCTGAACTTGGTAAAAAAGCTACTATGGTTGCTATTCCTACAACTTCAGGTACAGGTTCAGAAGTTACACCGTTCGCAATCATCACTGATGATGAAACTCACGTAAAATATGCGATTGCAGATTATGCTTTAACTCCAAATATGTCCATCATCGACCCTAACTTCGTTGATGGCATGCCAAAAGGATTGACAGCTGCATCTGGTATCGACGCTTTGGTTCACGCAACAGAAGCTTACGTATCTTGTATGGCTACTAACTTCACAAACTCAAACGCTTTGGAAGCTGCTAAACTTATCTTCAGATACTTAGAAAGATCATACAAAGAAGGTGCTAACGATCCAATCGCAAGAGAAAAAATGCACTACGCAGCAACAATTGCAGGTATGGCATTTGCTAACTCATTCCTAGGTTTGTGCCACTCAATGGCTCACAAACTTGGTGCAATGTTCCACGTACCACACGGTGTTGCTAACGCATTGTTGTTCAGACAAATCATCAAATACAACGCAGTTGATTGTCCTAAAAAACAAGCAATCTTCCCTCAATACAAGTTCCCTAACGCTAAGGCTAAATATGGTCAAATCGCTGATGAACTTGGTTTGGGCGGTAAAACTGATGATGAAAAAGTTGAATTGTACATCAAAGCTATTGAAGATTTGATGAAGAAAATCAACTTGCCGTTCTCTATTAAAGAATTCGGTGTATCAGAAGAAGACTTCAACGCTAAGTTGGACGAAATGGTAGAACTTGCATTTGACGACCAATGTACAGGTGCAAACCCAGCATACCCATTAATGGAAGATATTAAAGCAATTTATATCGACGCATTCAACGGTGTTGTTAGAGATTACTACCCTACAAAATAGGAAGCGTGCCGCTTCACCCACCCATTAGGGATTGGAAGTTGGAGAAAAGGCAAATGACTACGTAAAAGCGTAACCGCTTCACCCAATAAAGGGTAAATAAAATTAGAAGAACCGTCAGAAATGGCGGTTCTTTTTGTAAAGAATAAGAAAACTTACTAATAATTCATTTCCCAATTATCATTTAATATTTTTCCAAAACATCCAATAGCATAAGAGCCAGATTTAGTACAACTATTATTAAATGCCTCTTCTCTTAATTGACTTGGATCACCTTCATTTAGTCCAGTAATTCTAGAAACCCCATATTCATCTAATGTTCCATTATTTATATACCCCATATAAAATAAGTCTCTTCCTGCAATATTTGGAGGAGCACTACCATTTATATCAACATTAACTTGATTATCTGCCTCGCTAATTGCGGCAAAACATATAGCAGCACCACTAGCAAGAACATATGCTTTCCTACAATCAGATTCTTCCGAAAGAGTTTGACTTTTTGTGTTGTCAATATCCGTATAAGAAGAAGCAAAACATGGTGCTAAATTATCATCTGCCGAACAAGTTTTAATAACTTTAAAATATCTATTAACAAAACTATCAAATTGAGCATTAGTACTAAAACCAGCCTCAATAAGGTTAATCGCATTTCTATCGTTCATATAAAGATTAAAAGCTTGTTGTATCTCATTATACACTTTGTGTAATTGAGTTACATAACTCTTTCGTTGATAATTTTGCATTAAAGTTGGAACTGTCATTGCAGAAACAACACCTATAATACCAAGAGTAACCAAAACTTCTGCAAGAGTAAAAGCTTTTCTATTAATATTCATAAAAATTGTACCTCTCCATTTAGTATTACCTATTTATAATTGTTTACAATTTTTTTAATTTTGTCAAGTTTCACTAACATAAAACAATTATTTTTTCAATTACATAAATACACCTACTTACTATTTACAAGTAACCTTTTTACCCCAAATTAACTTATCCGGACAATACATATAGTCCATATTATCATAAGTTAAAATCCAATCTATTGCAGATGAAGGACAACCATTACTTCTGTCCCCAGAATACAATCTCATAGGATTTTTTGTGCCCCCACAACTCATTCCGCCTATATTAGCATAAGAAGCCATTGAAAATGGGAAAATATTTTTGTTTAAAACTAATTTGGAATTTAAATTTCCTGTAATGATATAACCACCTTCCCAAATACTGAAAATTATTATTCCACCATCTGCCAATTCTAAATAAGACTGTTGCGAGCCCTCTATATCGTATTTTTCTCCACTTAGTGTATATGCAGAAAATTTCTTTACCCCTTTATTTGCAACATTCAAATAGTTTTGAAATACATATATCGGCATTTCTGACCATTCTTTATAATAACCCCCATTATCAGTAATTGCACGTTGATATGCCTGACAATAAATTGAATAAATCTTTTTAAGCTTATTTATTGTAACCCTATCATTATATTTTTGTACCAAAGACGGAATAGTAAGAGCCGAAACAACCCCTATAATTCCAATCGTAATCAGTACTTCCGCAAGAGTAAATCCAACATTTTTAAAGCTTTTGTGATGTTGCATATCACTATTATTACATATTTTATTTATTTTTTCAAGCAAAATAGACTCTCCTATTTACGGCATTATGTCCAGTAACATTATGTTACTATATCCAGTAATATTGTCAAATGGACGAAATTGAGTTTTATAAATTACTAGGCAAACGAATTAAAACACTACGCGAAAACGCTTGTTTAACACAAGAAAAACTTGCAGAAAAAACTGGAATTAGCCTTGATTATCTCGGCAAAATAGAAGTAAGCATTAACAAACCGGGCATAAAAACAATATTAAAACTAGCAAATGCTCTTGATATACCGATAAAAGAATTTTTCGAATTTTAATTTTATGTTAAAAACCTGATAAAATCATCAAGATTATCAAGTATTTGCATGACTGACTGATTGTTTGCAACTTGACCGGTAGCACAATACATCCGCATTGCTGCTTTATTATTTACGATTACATCTGCAACATCATTTCTAACTTTATTTTTCGTTAGAATATAATTTTCAAAAATATTTTTTTCACAAGGCGTTATATTTTTAGCAATCCTTGGCGCCCAAACACTATTAGCCCTGAACAATTTTGGGTATAAACCTATTCTATTTTTACAACCTTTAATCAACGAAGTTATTAATCTAACAGACATCTTAATTTCCTTTATATAACCCCTGTAGTTATATAAAAAATTTTATTAAAAAATAATTGCCAAAATTTTCATTAATATTAACTTTTTTATACCTTGACATTTACTCTTGTCTTTTTTATTATATAAGAATGAGGACGGCGACATGGCCAAGTGGTAAGGCAGGAGCCTGCAAAGCTCTTATCCCCCAGTTCGAATCTGGGTGTCGCCTTTTTTATTTACTCATTTCAAGAATTTGTTTTTACATCTAAACTCTATTTCACAACATTTTATTCAAACTTGACATAAACCGTATATACTGCTAAAATTTTACTATGATTAAGAAATGTTGGTTATTTATTTTAGTTGCTTTGTTTTTGGGTATTACTCAAGCAAACGCTATCACGCTTAAGTTCAATGGTTTTATTGCAGACGAAGCTGATTTGCTTTCTCCGGAAGTTGAAAACGATTTAAATATGACTCTTTGGGATTTGCAAAAGAAATCTGGCGCTGATTTGGTTGTAGTAACGCTTCCATCATTAAATGGCAAAACTGTTGAAGAAACTACAATTGATATTGGACGATCATATAAACTCGGAGCCAAAGGGAAAAACAACGGCGTTGTATTTTTGACAGCACCCAATGAACGCAGAATGAGAATTGAGCTCGGCACAGGACTTGAAGATAAAATTGCAATGAACACTCTTGAAAGTATTCGTGATGAAGATATTTTACCATATTATAAAAGAGAAAATTACGAAGCCGGCATCAGAAGAGGAGCTTATTTACTTGCAAATACGGTTGCAATGGCAGAAAATGTCCAAATCCAAGCTCAAGGGAATTGTCCCCCAAAAGCTTCTTCAAACTCAAGAAGAAGAGAGAATTACCCTTGGTGGTTTTGGCCTATCGCAATAATTTTGAGTATATTTTCTCCTAGAAGAAGATTTAATTCCGGAAGATTCGGTGGTTTCGGAGGTGGCGGAGGCTTCGGCGGATGTGGCTGTTCCGGAAGCTGGTAAACAGAACTTTTATTAACTGAATTAACAACTAAGAATTACGAACTAAAAAGGTAGAAATATGAAGAATTTAGACAAATTAATCGAAAGTTTAAAAGCAGAATTGGGTGAAAATCTAACATCCGTAATTGCTTTTGGATCAAAAGCAAATGTTGAAGATGCCAAAAACAACCTCAATTTGATGATTGTTACAAATACTTTAAACGCAGAAAATTTATATGCTATTTCAAAACCTATTCAAAAATGGGTTAAGGCAAAAAATCCTATTCCTGTAGTTATGAACAGAGATGAATGGTATTCATCTTTTGATGTTTACGCAATCGAATATGCCGACATTAAAGAAAATTACAGATTGATTTATGGTGAAGATTTAGTCCCAACAATTTTTGTTGATAAGCACTTTTTGCGCCTAGAATGCGAAACTGAAATCAAAAGCTTATTGTTAAAATACAAAAACAATTTCATTTTGAACATCAAATCAGACAAAGAAATGAAAAAGGTTTTAGATAAAGTAATTAAAACTTTATTAGTAATTTTTCGTTCAGTTTTAAGACTTCACAATTGCGCTGTTCCTTACAGAGCAGTCGATATTATTGAATTTGTTTCAAACTACATTTCGTTTAATAAAATCGTTATGCTAAAACTTGCAAAAGTTAAATTTGAAAATGAATATTACACAAAACAAGAACTTATGTATATTGAAGCAGAACTTGTAAACGATCTTCAAAACATTCTAAAACAAATTGATGCAATGCATTTTTAAAAACTACTTTTAATTTGTTTCCGAAAAAGGGCGATTGGCACAGTTGGTAGCGCGCTACATTGACGTTGTAGAGGTCACGTGTTCGAGTCACGTATCGCCCACCATTTCGAAAAAACCAAAGGATTTTACAATGAACGTTACATTTACTGAACTTGAAACAAATTTATCGTTTGACGCAGAAATTAATACTCTGCCTGGAGTAACAAAAAATTATTCTACAGTTTTTGTTAACGAACAAGAAGTTAAACGTTCAGGAACCAGTCAATTGACAGGGACTATCGAAGCAACTTTTACAAGCGAACCTAATAATACAACAAAAAATTTTCTTGAGAATTGGTACACTTCAAAAAAACGGATTGAGATAATGCTTGAAACAGGTACGGAAGTATATCTGCTCAAATACTGTTCCTTGAAAAAGTTAGATTTTTCAAATAAGATTTGCGATATTTTCTACAACTCTTACAGAAAAGCTTAAATACTTTTTACAAAGTTTTCAATATCTTCATCAGTTGTCAATTCAGTCGTAGCGACAAGTATTTTATGACTATCCAATTTTAATCCGCCAATAATGTTATTCTCTTTCAATTTTGTTAAGAATTTATCTGTATTTTCAACCTCGATAACAAACTCGTTATAGAATTGTTTATTAAGAGTTCTAACATCTTTTTGCGCAAGTTTTTCAGATAGCTTATGAGCCATTTGGGCAGATAAATAACTTGCTTGTCGAAAACCAGTTTCTCCCATAACAGTCAAATATAAGGTTGCACAAAGCCCGATCAATGCCTGATTTGAACAAATATTACTTGTTGCTTTTTCTCTTTTAATATGTTGTTCTCGAGTCTGGATAGTCAAGCAATAAGCTGATTTGCCGTCAGCATCAACTGTTCTGCCAGCCAAACGCCCCGGCAATTGGCGCATATATTTTTCTTTACAAGCTATAAAACCAGCATGAGGTCCTCCAAAACTCATTGGAATACCTAAAGTTTGAACATCACCAACAACAATATCTGCCTCATATGGCGGCTCTAAAATTCCAAGAGAAGAAATATCTATGCAAACAATCAACAAACAATCTGGCTTGCTGATTTCTGAAATTTCCCCATAAAAATCAGGATTTTGCACCAATAAACATGCATAATCTGCCGTATTTTCTGGAATTGTATCAAACAGCTCTAACTCTATTTCATTTGCCCAGCAATACGTTTTGATAACATCAATGTACTCCGGATTTAATCTATTTGAAACAAGAACTTTGTTCTTTTTAGAGACTCTAACCGCCATTAACAAGCCTTCTGCACAAGCTGTTGCAGCATCATACATTGTTGCATTAGAAATATCCATGCCTGTAATACGACAAATCATTGTCTGGAATTCGTACATAATTTGAAGTGTGCCTTGCGAAATCTCTGGCTGGTACGGAGTATAAGCCGTTAAAAATTCAAAACGATTTGCAACTTGAGAGATGCAGGCTGGAATGAATTTATTATAAGTTCCTGCTCCTAAAAATGTTACGTAATCCGTATTATTCTTTTTAGCAAGGTTTTTAACCTTTCTTTGAGTTTCAGCTTCGCTTAACGCTCTCCCTAAATCAAGTTTTTCCATTCTTGCTTGCTCCGGAATTTGTTTAAACAAATCTTCAACCGTTGCAACGCCAATACTTTCAAGCATTTCTGCTTTGACTTCATCAGTATGTACTAAAAAGTTTTTCATATTTTATTCCAATTCTTCTTTGTAATCTTCGTATTCTAAAAGGTCATTTTGTTCTGACGCATCACCTGTAGCCTCAACTTTTACAAGCCAGCCTTTTTCATAACTGTCCTCGTTCAAAATTTCAGGAGCGTCAACTGCAGCCTCATTAATTTCCAAAATTTTACCGCTAATCGGCATATAAATTTCAGAAGCAGCCTTTACAGATTCAATTGTCGCAAAGGTTTCACCTTTTTTAAACTCAGTACCAATTTCAGGCAATTCCAAAAATACGATGTCGCCTAATTGTTCAACCGCATAATCAGTTAAACCAATAGTGAATGTATTGTCACCATTGTCTAATAAAAATTCGTGAGATTTTGAACAAAGAATTTTTTCTGTAATACTCATTAATTTCTCCTTTTTGTATATTATAACTTAATTTTATTTCTTTTTGTAATAAATGGGCGTTTTACAATTTCTGCATCATGCAGTTTTTCTCTTATCATAACCTGAACAACGCTTCCTGTGCAAATATCTTTATCATTTTTAACATAAGCAAGTGCAATATTTGCTCCAAGCATTGGTGAAGGCCCTCCACTTGTTACAACGCCAATTTTTTCACCATCTTTATAAACTTCATATTCATGACGAGCAATTGATTTATCAAGCATTTTCAAGCCAACAAGTTTCTTTTGCGTACCATTCTTAATTTGCTCCATTATAACATCTTTTCCATTATAATCAATTGTTTTATCTTTCGGAACAGACCAGCTCAAACCTGCTTCAATCGGAGTTGTGTTTTCGTCCAAATCATTACCGTACAAGTGAAGAGAAGCTTCCAATCTTAAAGTATCCCTTGCTCCTAAGCCAATTGGCTTAATTCCGAATTCGGCACCGTCCTCTAAAATCTTATCCCATAGATATTCTGAATGATGATTTTCTACCAATACTTCATACCCATCTTCTCCGGTATATCCGGTACGAGAAGCCAAAACCTTAATTCCGGCAATCTTTGCAACCTTAATTGTAAATGATTCTTGTTGCGTATCCAATCCCATTTTCCTTAATAATTTATCTGCCAAAGGACCTTGAACCGCCAACAATGAATAGTTATGAGATTCGTTTTCTATTTTTACATCATAATTCTTGCTATTACGAACCATCCAATTTAAATCTTCATCAATTCTTGAAGCATTACAAATAACCAAATATTCAAGAATTCCCAATTTATAAATAATTAAATCATCTATCAATCCGCCTTTTTTATTCGGCAATTGACAATAAACAGCTTTTTCATAATTTAATTTTGAAATATCTTGAGGAACAATGCTATTCAAAAACTCCATAGCCTCTTTCCCTTTAACAAAAACCTCTCCCATGTGCGACACATCAAACAAGCCGACCTTTTCACGAACAGTTTTGTGCTCTTCAATAATGGATGTGTATTGAACTGGCATATGCCACCCAGCAAAATCAACCATCTTAGCCCCCAATTGAACGTGTTTTTCATGCAAAAAAGTTTCTTTAGTCATTAAAATATCCCCCTTATAGGCTTCATTTTCCTACATAAAGGGGGATATTGTCAATGATTTATTTAGTTTTATAACTCTGCAATTTTTTTGTACAACTCAATTTGTTTATCAGTAATATTTCTTGGAATAACTATTTTTACCTTAGCATTAAGGTTTCCATAGCCTCCTCCTTTTTTCGGCAAACCTAAGTCTTTCAATCGCAAAGCTTGTCCAGAAGATGTTTTAGGGGGAATTTTTATTCCAATTTTTCCATGCAAAGTTTCAATTTCTTTTTTACAGCCAAGAACAGCTTCCGAAGGAGTAATCTCAACTTCTTTAGTCAAATCTGATCCATTAACCTCATATTCTTTATCTTTTATATTAATAACGAGGTAGAGATCTCCTTTTCGGCCGTAAGCATCAACCTTTCCTTCGCCTTTTACACGAAGTTTTTGTCCCTCTGTTACATCTGTCGGCAATTTAACCTTAATCGATTTCGGTTCAGATTTAAACCCCGTACCTCCGCATTCGGAACAATAACCGCCATTGCCAGAGCATTTTGTACAACGTTCAATATTATTGAATTTGACATTAATTGGCTTTTTATCAAACAAATCTTTTATTGTAATATTCAGATTCATTGTCACATCAAGATTTTCAGCTTTCGGTTCTTGAGCTGCACGTCGTCTTGAAGAAGTTCTTTGTCCAGAGCTTTGTGCTCCGCCAAAATCAAAACCGCCAAAGTTCATACCTTGAGCACCTCTTGATCCTCCACCCATCATATCACCAAACAATGAGCTAAAGAAGTCTGAAAAGCCACCCATATCTTGACCGTTGAAGTTAAAACTTTGATAACCGCCTTGACCGCCACCAAAACCGAACTGTTCAAATCCAGGAGGTGGGGTATAGCTTTGTCCGCCTTGCCAATTTGCTCCTAAACTGTCATATCTTTGACGTTTTTGTTTGTCGCCAAGAACCTCATAAGCTTCATTTATGTCTTTAAATTTGCTTTCTGCTTCCTTTGTTTTATTTACATCAGGATGATATTTACGGGCAAGTTTTCTGTATGCAGATTTTATCTCCGCATCAGTAGCATCTCGTTTTACACCCAACGTTTCATAATAATCTTTGTATTCCATATTATATTATCTCCTAATCATATAATAATATAAAAAACACCAAACTCCGATTTTATTAATTATTTTTTAATGAATTGACTGTATTAACAAAAAGAACCGTCATTTCTGACGGTTCTTTAAAGTTTTTGATGTTTGTGTAAACAAACATTAGAACATTAAGCCTGCTTCTCTAGCTGCATCAGCTAATGCTGCAACACGACCATGGTATAAGAAACCTCCACGGTCAAATACTACACATTCAATGCCTTTAACTTTTGCTTTTTTAGCAATTTCTTCGCCAACAAGTTTAGCAGCTTCGATGTTACCACCGTGAGCTAATTTTTCTTTTAATTCCTTGTCATTTGAAGATGCTGATGCCAAAGTTACATGATTGTCATCATCAATCAATTGAGCGTAAATATGTTTTGTACTTCTGTATACAGCTAATCTAGGGAATTCAGCTGTTCCAGCCAATTTTACCCTGATTGACTTATGTCTTTTTTGTACTTTTGGTTTTCTAATTTCTTGTTTAATCATTTAATTTTCCTTTCTTACTGCTTTAACGGGCTTTGCACCCTCCGCATGTAATTCTATTGAATTCCTCACCACAAGTGGCGAGAATTAACCTAAGCGACTATCTTATTTTTTACCAGCTTTACCAGCTTTACGTCTGATGTGTTCGCCTTCGTATCTAACACCTTTTCCTTTGTAAACTTCAGGAGGTCTTTTAGATCTGATAAAAGCTGCAACGTCACCAACTGTTTGTTTGTTAGCACCTTTTACAGAAATTTTTGTGTTAGCTTCAACAGAAATTGTAATTCCTTCTGGCGGTTCAACGATTACAGGGTGAGAATAACCTAATGCAAGGTTAAGGTTTTTACCTTCCATGCTAGCTCTGTAACCAACACCTTGGATTTCCAATTTCTTTTCGAACAAGTGAGTTACACCATGAACAGCGTTAGCAATCAAAGTTCTGAACAAACCGAACAATGCGTCAGTTTCACGAGTTGTTCCAACTTTAGAAAGAACGATTTGATTATCTTCAACTTTAACAGCAATTTCAGGTCTAACACTAACAACTTCAGTACCGTTAGGCCCTTTAACTGTAACTTGGTGATCTTCTATTTTTACTTCAACTCCGTTAGGAATTTCAATAGGTTTTTTACCAATACGTGACATTTTATTTTCTCCTTTTGGTATATTATGTACTTTTTCCAAACTTTTCTACCAATTATGTTTGGATTTTGTAAAAAGTGAATAGTGAGAAGTGAAAAGTTCAAATCGGTGCTTCGCACAAATATAAACATAGTTTCAACTCATACAATACTCACCTTTTTGCGAAGTCATAGACCTTTCTCCAAGACCCAACACCTGATGGGTGGGTGGAGCGGCTACGCTCCTAGTATACGTAGCAAAGAACTTCGCCACCGATGTTTTCTTTACGAGCTTTTCTGTCTGTTAAAAGACCTTTGCTTGTAGAAACAACAGCGATACCCATACCACCCAAAACTTTTGGAAGGTCTTTAGCTTTGCTGTAGTTTCTCAAACCTGGTTTAGAAATTCTTTCTAATTTAGTAATAACAGGCTTATTTTTAGCGTCGTATTTCAATGTAATTTCAAGAACATTGAATTTACCTTCAGCTTTTACGATGTAATCAGAAATATAACCTTCTTCTTTTAACAACTTAGCTAATTGTTCTTTCAATTTAGAAGCCGGCATAGTTACGTTAGCGTGAGAAGCCGTCATAGCGTTTCTGATTCTAGTTAGCATATCTGCTATAGGATCTGTCATTGACATAATTTTATTCCTTTACTCTTGCGGACTTACTGACTATTCAGCAGTATCCATTCTACTCGTCACTTGTCGAATTAATTTTTGCTCCACATCAGGGAACGTCTTTCGATAGTCTGACAAAGTGATTTTAGCATAAAACCAACTCATTTGCAAGATAGAAATTACGAAAAATTAACAATTTAATATGGGTTTATAAAAATTAAACTTATTCAAATGTAAATCCATCTTCCATTTCCGAAAATAAATATCTGTCAACATATTTTGAAATAGTATTAAAATCCCCATCCTCTTCAACATTTCCAGAACGATATGTGCCATCCGCATTATATGTAATATTAGAATTTACATCTTTGTTGCTATCTATTACTGTTATTGAGTTATCATTGTTTTTCACAATTCGAATATTATTATTCAAAACAATTGCATGAGATGGTTTTAACAAAACTATATCATTCAAAGCCCCAGCAATGTGTTCCTTATTATACCCGCATTCAGAATAAGCTTCAGGATTATCAGGAGATACTAGATATTGTACATACTCTCCTAATAATGCTTTATTGGCAGGCGTATTATATAGAGCAGACATAACAGCAGTATCAGTATAATCATATAGAGGGCTATCACCTTTGTTATTTTCAACAGTTTTTGCCTCATTTTTTTGGTTTTCTACTGGTTTCTTGGCTTCTGAGTTTTCTGAAATTTTCGGTTCAACTATTGCCTCCTGAGCAGGCGCTTTTTGTGCCAGATTTTTTACTTCTTGGAAAGATATTTGTTTTCCTTCTTTAAAATACAAAAATTGACCATTTTCTTTAGCAATAGAAACTCCATCCGGCAATTCTTCTAAATGTAGCATTTGTTTGCACTGCTCCAAATCTCCGGCTGATAAATATTTTTTCGGAGTTTGAAATGTTTCTTTATTCAAAATTTCTGCATTATTGTTTTTTGATACTAAAGTTTGTCCGTTCGATGTCTCGTTTTTGTTTCCCGGCTGTGTAGGAGCATTCGAAGGATTAGTTTCTTTTGCAGGCACACTTGTCTCTGTTTTTCCTGTCAAAAGCGCCTTTATTCTACTCCAAACCCCGTCATCAATTTCGATATTCCCTTCATCAACAACGAAATTTGAATGATAAGTACTACTGTCATCCAATTTGGTCGTATCTGTAGTATTATTTTCACCAGACTTAAATATACTCTTGTCCTTAGCTTGAGCATTATTCACCTCGGCAACAACTTTTTGCCAAGTACCCAAATCAGAGTTTTTAATATTGGTAGCACCAATTTTTTCTCTAATCGCTTGTGTAATACCTTGACCTGTACCAATATTAATTTGAACCATTGCGCTCTCCTTGCATTAACTCTCTTATTTATATAAAAACAAGCGCCGGTTTATTTTTTCAAAATAGACACATTTCCCCTCATATCATATCATATCATATCATATAGGGGATTATAACAGGATTTCAGCCAATTTTACAATTTTTACAAAACTTAATAAATCTATTCGAAAAATAATTATTTTTAGATCTTTTGTAATATCTTTTAACAAATATTTTAAGAACTTATTTTGTTTTTGGATATTTATTAGTTACATATAATAAATACTTATCAGTACCAATCTATAATATTTTATAAACACCAAAAAAGACCGCATCCCTCGGTCTTTTGGTTATTTATATATTTAGATTTATCATATAATTGTTACAGCTCGCCTAAACTTGCCTAGCAATTATACTCACTGCTATACGCAAAGCATACTCCCATAACAAACGTTTGCCTGATGGGAAAACACGCCTTCGGCATTACCAGCTTGCTTTTGTAACACCAGGTAACAAACCTTGGTGAGCCATTTTTCTTAAACAAATTCTGCAAAGACCGAAATCTCTGTGGTAACCGTGAGGTCTGCCACAAATGCTGCATCTGTTATGAAGTCTTACTGCTGGATATTTTCCTGCTGCAACAAGTTTTTCGCGTCTTAGTTCTTTGTTTATCATCGCTTTTTTAGCCATGAATTTCTCCTTTTATGTTGTTTGTTTTTTATTAACTAACGATTTCCCGAGCAAACGGGTGGAACAGCTACGCTCTTTTATGTACTCAAGCCTTGTAAACTTATACAAATCCTGAGTGGTGGGTGGAGCGGCTACGCTCCCTATTTGTTCATTCCTTTAAAAGGCATTCCTAACAATTTCAATAATTCTCTAGCTTCTTCATCTGTTTCAGCTGTTGTAATTACTGATACGTTCATACCTTTTACCAAATCAACTTCTTCATAAGTGATTTCAGGGAACAAAGCTTGTTCTTTCAAGCCTAATGTATAGTTACCACGACCATCGAAACTCTTAGGTGAAATACCTCTGAAGTCACGAATACGAGGAAGAACTACACAAATAAGTTTTTGTAAGAAGTCATACATTCTTTCGCCACGTAATGTAACCATAGCTCCAACAGGCATTCCTTCTCTTAACTTATAAGATGCGATAGATTTTTTAGCTTTTGTAACTACGCATTTTTGACCTGCAATTTTAGTCAATTGAGCTTCGATAGCTTCAGCAATTTTTGAGTTGTGAGAAGCTTCACCAACCCCCATATTCAAAACAATCTTATGAAGTTTTGGAACTTGGTTGATGTTTTTATAGCCAAATTTCTCTGTCAATGCAGGGATTATTTCTTCTTGGTATTTTGCTTTTAAACTTCTTGTTTTTGTTGTCATTTTCGTATTTCCTTAATTCTTTGATGCTCTAATTATAACACGAATTATAATTTTGCATCCAATTGTTCACCACATTTTTTACAAACACGAACTTTTTCGCTTTCTTCTATTTTATAACCTACTCTTACTGGCTTATTACATTTTGGGCAAACTACATTAACTTTGCTACTATGAATAGCACATTCTGATGATATAATTCCGCCTTCTTCGCCTTGTTTTCTAGGTTTAACATGTTTTTTACGAATATTAACACCTTTAACAATTACTTTTTGTGTTT
>OGOP01001562.1_pt1 | contig 15762 bp, 14 predicted proteins | sample 1552591 | NCBI WGS metagenome assembly OGOP01 (sample SAMEA2580120, study PRJEB22360) | human gut metagenome | biome: human gut; feature: human-associated habitat; material: faeces | place: Denmark | collected 2008/2010 | reverse complement strand
AAACTCCGGAATGCTGATGCCTGCAATGTCCGCCAGTGCCTCTGCTGCCGCTTTGTCAAGAAACGTACACGTCGGCGACCGGAACATCAGCGTATCGGAAATGATGGCTGCGCAGAGCAGTCCTGCGATGTTCGGCGCGATCTCCAGCTCTTTTTCCTTATAAATTTCATACATAATCGTTCCCGTGCAGCCCACCGGCTCATTGCGGAACATAACCGGCGCCATCGTCTCAAGTGATCCCAGACGATGATGGTCGATGATCTCGAGAATCTCCGCCTCTTTGACGTTATCGACCGCCTGTGATTCCTCATTGTGATCGACGAGAATCAGTTTCTTTCCTGCATTTCCGATCAGGTTCCGACGGGAAATCGTTCCCACATATTTTCCTTTCTTGTTCAGAATCGGGAAATCGCGGTGTCTCTGATTTTTCATAACTTCTTTGATATCATCGAGGAAATCTTCGGTGTTGAACGTGATCAGATTGCTTCTGCGCATCAGATATTTGACCGGAATACTCTGGTTAATCAGACGCGCAATCGTATACGTGTCATGCGGACTGCTGATGATCACACAGCATTTTTCCTCTGCAAATTTCTGAATCGTTTTCGTCACCTTTGCGCCAAGTCCGACGATAATGCAGCTTGCATCCATCTCGATTGCACAGAGCTGGTCCTCCGCACGGTTTCCGAGAATGACAAGGTCATCTTTTTCGATGTAGTTCTCCATCGTATCCGGATGGAATGCGCCGACAACGACTTTTCCGCGGATAAAATATCCATGCTCATTTCCGACAATGACAGATCCGTCCAACGTATCCGCGATACTGCGGTATTGCGTCCTTGCCAGTGACATGACATGGCTGTCATAAGAATCCATATAGGATTCCGCGATATCACTGACCGTGATCACGCCCTGCAGATCATTGTCCGGCGAAGTAATCGGCAGTGTGACTACATTGTTGTTTTTCATCATGGAATACGCTTTTTTCACGGAAATCGTACCCGGCACGCTCGGCACCTCGTGAATTTCAATTTCCTTTACCTGCGTTCCCGCATTCGGCAGGTAGCCCGGCGCACGCACCCCAAAGCGTTTCAGCACATACTCGGTCTCCTCGTTGATCTGACCGGCACGGCGTGCCACGTAGGTTTTTGTTTTATCCGTTCTGTTTTTGATATCCGCATAGGCAATCGCCGAACAGATCGAATCCGTATCCGGATTTTTATGTCCAATTACATAAACTCTTGAATTTGATTTCATAATAGTACTCCTCCCTTCTGTATGTTTGTGGTATACAGTAAGTTCGTCCCGGTAGTTTTACTTCTTTTTTTTGTAACGACTACAGTTACTGCTCACTTCGTGACCAGTAACCGCCGCCCTGCACATGCAAATTCGCTCCGCGAAGTTCCGGGCGGCCACCTGAATCACTTTCTCCTGCAGCCGCGCAGCAAGTGCGCGTCTCAGTAATTTTGGTAACGACTACACACATCTTACCATCCTTTTTTCATCTGGTCAAAGAAAATCTTTTATGTTAAGATAAACGCAGATAGAAAAACGTGCAAAATTGAACCCGATTTTTTCATAAATCCACAATTTTCCTCTCGTTTTCCTGTTATTCTTACGAAAAAGGGGTGTTTCATTATGTCAGAAGAAAAATTAACAATGGATGACTTCTCCGCAGAGCTGGAAGCTTCCTTCAAAAAAATTGAGGAAGGCGACATGCTCACCGGAACCGTCATCTCCGTAGATGAAAAAGAGGTGATTCTCGATCTGAAATACTACGCAGAGGGCGTCATCCGCGCCGAGGACTTCAGCAACGAGCCTGGCTTCTCCTTAAAAGACGCTGTTCAGGTCGGTGACGAAATCACCGCAACCGTGATCCGCAAAGACGACGGCCACGGCAACATTCTTCTCTCCCGCGCAGAGGCAAACGATATCCTCGCATGGGAAAAACTCGCACAGTACAAAGAAGAGAAAACCGTACTGAATGTAAAAGTCAAAGGAATCGTAAACGCCGGTGTTATCGCTTACGTCGAAGGAATCCGCGGCTTTATCCCGGCATCCAAGCTTTCCCTGAACTATGTGGAAGATCTGAACGAATACTTAAACAAAGACATTCAGGTTCAGGTTTTTGACCTTGACAAAGAAAAAGACCGTCTGATTCTCTCCGCCCGCGAAATTCTCCGCGAGAAAGCAGACGAAGAGCGCAAAGAGAAAATCTCCAACGTAGAAGTCGGCCTTGTTACCGAAGGAACCGTGGAAAGCCTGCAGCCATACGGCGCATTCATCAACCTCGGAAACGGCCTCTCCGGCCTCGTCCACATCTCCCAGATCTGCGCCAAACGCATCAAACATCCGTCCGCAGTTCTGGCAGTCGGCGATAAAGTCAAAGTAAAAGTCATTGCCATCAAAGACGGCAAACTCAGTCTCTCCATGAAGGCACTCGACGACGTTGCCGCCGAAGAAATTCAGGAAGAAACCATCGAACTCCCGGAGACAGAGGAAGTGACAACGACACTGGGATCGCTGTTTAAAAATATTAAACTGAACTAAAGTTGCATCAAAAAAACAGACTTTCCATTCTCACGCATTCCTGCGTGTATCTGGAAAGTCTGCTTTCTATTATAAGAATTCTATTAGCCCTTTACAGCTCCAATCACAATACCTTTCACAAAGTATTTCTGGAAGAACGGATACACAACCAGAATTGGAAGTGCTCCCATAACTGCAACGGCCATTTTGATACCAGTCGCTGGAAGTGTAATGCTTTGTGTCAATGCTCCTCCTGAAGCACCGCTCATCAGATACTGCACATCCAGAAGCATCTTATTCAGCAGAACCTGAATACTGTACAGTTTATCGTTATTGATATAGTACAGACCATTCAACCAGTCATTCCAATATCCGAGGCCGACCAGAAGTGCCAGTGTAGCAATAATCGGCGTAGACATCGGAAGAACAATTTTTGCCAGAATTCTCCACTCACCTGCTCCGTCAATTCTTGCAGCCTCGATGACCGCATCAGGAATGTTGGTGGTGAAATACGTTCTCATCATGATGACATAGAAAGCTCCCATCAGAAGATTTGGAACAATCAGTGCCCAGATGGTATTTTTAATATGAAAGATTCCAGTCCACATCATATAGGACGGTACCAAGCCACCGTTGAACAACATCGTAAAGAAAATCACAAAGGAGAAAAATGCTTTTCCCGGAAGCTCTTTTCTTGACAGTGGATAGGCAAACAATGTTGTCAGAGTCAGGTTTGCCACGGTTCCGACTACCGTTACCAGTGCGGAAATGATATAACCTCTTACAATACTGCCTGAATCTACCAGCAGTGTTTTGTATGCATCAAAACTGATTTCACGCGGCCAGAAAGAATATCCATATTTTAATAGAATGTTCTCTTTGGTGATTGATGACATAATCAGCAGAATAAACGGGACGATACACATAGCGGACAGTAAGATCATAATCACATTAGCTGCAATCTGAAAGCTTTTATTTCTTTCAACCATTTTTCATACTCTCCCTTCGCTTAGAATAATGCACTGTTTTCGTCCAGTCTTCGAACAATCAGGTTTGCAATCAGTACCAGTGCAAATCCTACCAGTGACTGATAAAGACCTGCTGCAGATGCCATACCGATGTTGTTCAGCTCCATCAATCCACGATATACGTAAGTATCGATGGTGTTTGTCACGTCGATCAGCGGTCCGCTGTTCATTGGTACCTGATAGAACAGTCCGAAATCGGAATAGAAAATACGTCCTACACTCATCAGCGTCAAGGTGATAATGGTTGTTTTCAATCCCGGTAGTGTGATATGTACAATTCTCTGCCAGCGGTTTGCACCGTCGATAGATGCAGACTCGTAAAGACTGGCATCCAATCCTACTACCGTTGCATAATAGATAATGCAGTTATATCCCAGGTTTTTCCATACATTGACAAAGATCAAAATGAATGGCCAGTACTTCGGATCAGAATACCATCCGATGCCCTGTTTTCCCATTGGTTTCAGAATACTGTTATTAATGAATCCGGCATCTGTGCTGAGGAATCCATATACCAGGTAGCTGACAACGACGATAGAAATCAGGAACGGTACCAGAATTAACGTCTGGTATATTTTCTTTCCCATCGTGGAACGGATTTCATTCAGCAGAATTGCCACTGCAATTGCAAGTACGGTTCCGACTACGATAAAGATTACGTTGTATCCCAGTGTGTTTCTTGTAATTGTCCAAGCATCTTTTGTCTTAAACAAAAACTCAAAGTTTTTAAGACCTGTAAACGGGCTTTTCAGGATTCCCAGACTGTAATTATATTTCTTGAATGCAATGATAATTCCAGCCATAGGCATATAGTTATTGATAAATAAGTATACAAGCCCCGGAAGCAGCATCAGATACATGGGAATAAATCTGCGGATTTTACCCCAATTTCTTTTCATCTTCCCAGCCTCCATTATTTGTTGGCTTCCAGCCAATCATCTAACTGTCTCTGTTTCTCAGCGATGATGGTATCTGCTCCTGCTGCTTTCAACTCATCCAGGAATTTCGGAATGGTAGTTTCTGGATCCAAGGAACCGCACTGCAGTGCAGGACCATATTTGGCAGTTACGTTTGCGCATGCAGTTACTTCGTTCTGTACATTTGTGTTGTCCCATGCAAAACCTTTGGCCGGAGAAACAACCGCATTGTTGTTGAACTCCTGGGTCTGATCCCAGATATCCGGATCATTTCCTTCCCATACATAGGAAATTGCCTCATTCGGCCAAGCCCATGGAAGACTGGTATAACCTGTGTTACTTGCTGTTACACCGTCTGGGTAGTTGATGACACCGTTGTCTTTGTCTGTAAACTCATAATGAGTTCCTTCCAGACCATTGATAAGAATATTTGCCAGATCCGGGTTTGTGTAGATCTCGTTTAATACCTGTACAGCTCTTTCCGGTTTATCACTGTTATGCGGAACATACCATACAATGTCAACACGTGTTGTGGTAGTATATGGTTCTACCAGATTCAAAACAACGATTTCTTTTCCGGACTCTTTTTCGATCTCCTGCTCGATACCTGGTTTTGTATTTGTAAAACGTCCAAAACCTTTACCAGAACCAATCAGACTATTTGCCATTTCAGTAGAAGTGGAAGCATCCGGCATGATCAGACCTTTCTGCGCCCAGTCATAGCGAAGTTTCATTTCGTTCATATATTTATCTGTTGCGTAGTAATTAATAACTTCTGTGCTGTCAGAAGATACACTCTCTAAAGATCCGATATCTCCACCAAGGTCATCTGGGTTTGTCATAAGGCTCATGGAACCCACATGAGAAACAATGGGATATACATCTGGATACATTTCTTTTACTTTTTCAAGGAGCGGCTCCAACTCCTCTTCTGTTTTAATAGAACTATAGTCAATTCCGGTTGCATCTGCCATCTCTTTATTCATAGCAAATCCCCATCCCGTTGCTTTCTCTTTATTGGACGGAACACCATAAATATTGCCGTTAAAGGTTACACATTTCCAGTCGGATTCGCTGATCTCAGATTTCATATCGCTGCCATAGCTGTCCAGATAATCCGTAATTGGAAGGATCTGTCCGCTGCTGATTGCAGATGTTACATTTCCACAATACTCATACATCAGATCCAATTTTTCAGAAGATGCCAATGTCAGGTTTACCTGCTGATCATAGCTTCCAAAACCAACTCTTGTTACTTCAATTTTTGTATTGAATTTTTCCTCTGTGATTTTGCTTGCTGCTTCAGAAATTTTGCGCAGTCATCTGTACTTGCATCACCAGGTGCCAGAATTTTTACTGTATAGCTGTCATTATTGCTACTTTCTGCGCTCTTAGAAGATGAACCCTGTGCAGAGCTTGCATCGCTTCCGCAACCTGCCAGCACACTTCCCGCCATAACAGAAACAAGTAAAAATGTCATTGCTTTTTTCTTATTCATTACATTTCTCTCCTTTGTTCTTTTCTTTGTTTTACGAATAGCTATATCCTATCAAAGAAGTATCTCTTTCTCTATAAAATCTGTGACTTTCTCTTTATATATTGTGACATACCACTGTAACTTTCGTTATTTTAACGAATCTGTATACTTATTTCTTGAAAACACACGACATCTATATTAGAATAAATGGCATGTTCCAACAATTGGAACGCTCACACGATTTTTCTTATATTGTTATATTCTTGGAGGCTCTTATGTTATCTCGTAAAAATTTTTACATCTCATCAAAAATTTTTTTCACCCTTATAAGCCTTATTATGCTTATTCCGCTTACATTTCTGACGATATTTTTTGATTTCTACTCGCTTCGCCTGCTGAACCGCGAAATCGCTTCTGCAAACCGAAATGCTCTGTTTCTCTATCAGGAACAGTTAGAAGCAGATCTTTCCCAGATAGAAACCTCAATGGCACAGGACTGGGCTCAGAACTGGAATTATCAGAAACTAAAATATAAACTTGATCCGCTCGATGTTCATTTAAATACACTCTCCATTGTGAATAAAGCACGGGAACAGCTTGCTCTGACAGAATGTCTCGGTGCTGTCTATATTTATTCTGCTCCCAATGATGTCTGCCGCTGTGCCTATCAGGACTGCTATTCCTATGAAGAATTAATAACAATGCAGAATTATGTAAAATCCCTTGATTTTGAATCAACTTCCAAATCCTGGTTTTACGATAAAGTCGGTGATAAATACTTTTTGGTTCGCCTTCTCGGTTTTTCCAATGCCTACAGTGTTTCTCTAGTAGATTTTGACCTGGTCATGGCTCCATCTCGCCTCGCCACACAAACGCATAAAACTAGTTCACTCGTCTATCTTTCCAATGACGGAACCGTATTAAATCCTTCTAAAACCATTACAGAAAATAAACTGACCTTTTCGCCTGAAGACAATAACCACGTCAAAAAAGGACAAAAAGAAAACTTTTTTGTTGTACAGGATCGCTTAAAATATGCTGATATTACCATGCTTTACCTTTCCTCTTACCAGGGAAGCCAGTTTTATTTAAATGCGACACAGATGTTTGCCATCATTGCCTCTGTGCTGGCACTGCTTTTGATTCCGTTCATGTGTTTTTTGGCCATCAAAATTTACTTTTCTCCATTAAGAGATGCAATCACTACCATGGAGAATATTCGAAACGGTAAATTGAACTCAAAACTGCAGGAAACACAGTTTATCCGTGAATTTTCCGTCTTTAATTCCACTTTTAACCGAATGATGGATGAAATTCACCATCTGAAAATCCGCACTTATGAAAATAAGCTGACCATTCAAAAATCTCAGCTGCAATATTTTCAAATTCAGTTGAAGCCTCATTTTTATCTGAACTGCCTGAAAACTCTTTACGGTATGATTCAACAGAATAAAGGAAACGATGCACAGCAAATGATTTTATATGTTTCCCAGTATATCCGCTATACCTTCCGCGACAACAGCAGTCTTGTGCCACTGCAGACGGAACTGAATCAGGTACAGAATTATTATAAACTTCAGAAGCTAAACACAAGAGATTCTTCTGAGCTGACCATTTCTGCCGATCCCGCTGTTTCAAAGTTTCCGGTTCCCATGCTCTGCATTCAGACATTCGTCGAAAATTCTTTTAAGCATGGGCGAATCTCCAGCCAGCCGCTCAATGTACACATTTCCGTACAGCTGACAGAGACTGAAGAAGGAAATTATTTAAATATCAGTATTCAGGATAACGGAACCGGATTTCCGGACGAATTTCTGCAGTCCTTTCTGCAACATACAGAAGATGCAGTAACCGGACAGCACATCGGTATACACAATCTCCGTCAACGACTTACCTTACTTTACGGTGACCAGGCCGGACTGATCTGTATGAACAATTCCTCCGGCGCCATGACAGAAATTATCCTGCCCATCCAGGAAGAACCAAATACCAGTTCAGAAACTAAAAGTAGCTTACTCTCAAACGAAAATTTGTTTTCATTATCCTAGAAAGAGGAGGAATCCCGAATGAATGTATTGATTATTGATGACCAACCCGATGTTGTCGCCGGTATTCATTCCGGCATCAACTGGGATGCGCTTTCCATCCGACAGGTTTTCTGTGCTAACGACATTATCCGTGCGCGTGAAATTCTTTCAAACAATTCCGTGGATATCATGCTCTGCGATATCGAAATGCCGCTCGGCAGCGGTCTTGAACTTTATGAATGGGTTGCGGAGCATTTTCCAGAAATCAAATGTATTTTTCTCACCTCACATGAAGATTTTTCCTATGCACAAAAAGCACTGCAACTCGGCGGATTCGATTATCTGATTCAGCCCGCTCCCTACAGTGCAATTGAGGTTTCCATTCAGAAAGCAGTCCTGCAAATTCAAAAGGAAAGAAAGGAAAAATTTTACAGTGAATATGGAAACTATTTCAGCAAACGCGAAATGGATCTTCTTGATGTGCTTTTAAATGAATTTTTGCAGAAACAGCCTGCAGAACCGCAGAATATCCTGAGTTTTCTGGACACGATCTCCATAAAACTCGATCCCGACTGTTCCTGTGTTCTGACTTTGATTGATATTCTCGAACAGGACACGCCACATCCAGTTCGTGACCTTTCTCTCCTCCGCTCTATCCTGCAGAATGTCGTTTTCGAGCTGTTTGAGCCGTTCACTAAAAAACTGCTTTTCTGCCATGTCCACGAACAGGTTTTTGCCCTTATTTTATACGAAACCGATAATTTTACAAAAGATCAGGTGCAAATTTATTTGCATACTTTTGTGGAAGCCGCTTCACAGTATCTCCACTTTAAAATAGCATGCTACTGTGCTCATTCTGCAAATTTTCTTCTGCTACCAGATAAAATACAGCAGCTTTTGGAACAGCGCAGTGAAAATGTGGCAAACTATAGCGGTATTTTTTATCAGAAATCCAGTATTTCCCAGGTTCCCTACACCCCTCCGGATTTTGTCCACTGGAATGTCATGCTCTCCTCTGGTTATTACGATGCCGTCCGTGCAGACATGCATGATTATCTGCTCCGCCAAAAAGAATCCGGTCATGTAAACCAGAAAATGCTCAGTCTCTTTTTACAGGATTTTCTTCAGCTCTTCTATCAGATTCTGAACCATCACCACATCGGTGCACACGGTGTTTTTGAAAAAGAATACGATATTCACGCCCTGAACAACTCCTGTCATTCCATAGAAGAGATGCATAAACTGCTTGATTTTTCCGTTGATTATCTAAAAAGCCTTCAAATTAGCGCAGAACCAGGTGTTTCACAGATCGACCAGGTGGTAAATTTTATTCAGAAAAATATTCACCAGAATGTTACCCGCACCGAAATCGCACATCAGGTATACATGAACCCGGAATACCTCTCCCGGCTTTTCAAAAAGGTAAAAGGAATTTCACTTTCTGACTATATCGTGCAGGAAAAACTGAAAATTGCGATTTCCCTGCTTGAGGGAACCAATCTCCCGGTCAGTGTAATTGCAACGAATATCGGCTACACGAATTTCTTATTTTACACAGGTATTCAAAAAAGTCTACGGAATTTCTCCGAGTGAATACCGTCAAAAGAAAAAATAATGCAAAAATAGTACTGCGGAGCGTAAAGTTTTCCCAAATAAATGTTAATACCCGGGTATAACGAAAATACGTTCCGCAGTATTTTATTTTTGCATTACTGTTTTATCTTCAAACAAGTTTTTATACCGGCATCGCCGCCACAAAATAATACATCACAACAAAATGACAGAAGCTGCCACCCATCACAAACAGATGAAAAATTTCATGTGTTCCGAACATTTTATGCTTCGCATTAAACATCGGCATTTTTAAGGAGTAAATCACCCCGCCGACCGTGTAAATGATGCCGCCCGCCAGCAACCATCCAAATGCCGGCCGTGAAAGAGCCAGAAACAGCGGATGAAATGCCAGTACACACAGCCATCCCATTGCGATATACAACACTGAGGAAAACCACTTCGGACAATTGATCCAGAATGCCTTGACAAGAATTCCGCCAATTGCTGCTGCCCACACCAATGCACAAAGTACAATTCCCGTCCGTCCATGCAGCGCAATCAGACAGATCGGCGTATAGCTTCCCGCAATCAGCACGGAAATCATCATATGATCAAATTTTTTCAGTCGACGGTTCACCTTCCCGTTTACATCAAACGTGTGATACACGGTACTCGCCAGATACAGCAAAATCATGCTCAGCATAAATACTGCCATCGCAATCACATGCAGATGATCCGGCTCCCGAGCCGCCTTCAAAAGCAATGGCAGCGTTCCCACCATCGCCAGGATCAACGCAATCCCATGCGTAATCGCACTGCCGGGATCCTTAATTCCATTTTTTCTGATATACTTCATCCTGCTCATTCCTTTCCTGTCAGAAGCACTGTGTATTTCAATTACCACTTTATGTAGTTTTTATTACTACTTATCATTGTTTCTTTTATTATAGCAGGATAAAATTATTTTTCAAGTCAAAATATCTATTTTCTTTTGAAAATGTTCGACCTGCTTTGACACAAAAAAACAGACTGCTCGCTTACGCATACCGTTGTGCCTGTTTGAGCCGTCTGTTTTTGTATTTTTATTGCTTCTTCGCTTGAATCAGCTTCCATTTTTCTACCCGCGAAAGCTGCTTAATTTCCCATTCTCTCCGCATAGCCTCCTGTTTTGTTAAAAAGGTTTCAAAATACACCAGTTTTACCGGTTTGCGGCTCTTTGTATATTTCGCTCCTTTTCCAGCATTGTGTGCCTTTACTCTGCGTTCCAAATTATTGGTCCAGCCTGTATAAAAAGATCCATCGCTGCATTCCAGAATATATGTAAAATTCCCCTGTTCCATTTCAAATTCCGTTCCTTCTGTTCATCTGTATTCTATGTAACTTTAACACTCGGTTCTTTTAGGCGCAATCAAAAAAATAAGAAAGAGTCCTGCTTCGCAGGAAAATTCAACGAAGTTTCCTGTAAGCAAAAAACCGTCCGGATTTCTCCGAACGGTTTTCTCATTTTTATTTTTACTGCATTGCCAGCTCATCTACAGCCAGTTTCAGCGCACCCATGATACCCTGATTGTCGTTCAGGCTTGGAAGTACAATGTAGCTGTCGAGATCCTCAAGTTCTTTTGTTACAAGATATCCGTTCAGCTGTTTCTTTACTTCTTCTCTTACGAGCGGCATCATATGCTCCTGATGCATAACGCCTCCGCCCAAAACGATTCTCTGCGGGGAGAGCAGCATGATGCAGTCTACAAGTGCCTGTCCGATATAGTAAGCCTCAAGCTCCCATACCTCTTTTTTGTCTGCCAGCTCAATACCTTTTTTGCCCCAGCGTGCTTCAATGGCAGGACCTGCAGCAAGGCCTTCCAGGCAGTTGCTGTGATACGGGCATTTTCCGCCGTAAGTATCTTTCGGATGTCTGGTCAGCAGAACGTGTCCGCCTTCCGGATGAAGCATGCCGTGCAACAGCTTGCCATTGGAAATAATTCCCATTCCAACGCCCGTTCCGATGGTGATGTAAATGCTGTTGTCCAGACCTTTTGTGATTCCCCAGGTAGCCTCACCCAGTGCAGAACCGTTTACATCGGTATCAAATCCAACCGGGATGTCCAGTGCATCTGCGAAAGCGCCTACGATGTTGTAGTTCTTCCATGCTAATTTGGGAGTTGTGGTAATGTAACCATATGTTTCGGATTTTCTGTTCAGGTCGATCGGTCCAAAGCAACCGATTCCCAGTGCCTGAATGTCCTTCTCTTTGAAATACTCAATCATTTTCGGAACGGTAATTTCCGGTGTCTCGGTCGGGATAGAAATTCTCTCATAAATTTCTCCATTTGCGTTTCCAATTGCGCAGACCATCTTTGTTCCGCCTGCTTCTAATGCTCCAAGTCTCATTGTGTTTTTCTCCTCTCTTATGCTTCTGGATTTGAGCAGATTACAGAAAGTTTTCCTTCAAATCTGCATCCATTAAAATTAGCCGGTATAATAAAGTGAGTACCTTTCTTAACCGGAATACCGTTTACAGTACCCTCTCCGGCGATTACACTTACATTAGTATAATATTTTTTCGCATCCAAGGTGAATACACCGTCGATGTCGTATTTATCTACAGAGTAGAACTTGCATGTTACAAAATGGGTATGTACCGCGCCCGGGATTTCCTCTGTAAAGGTATCGATATCTGCCGTTTTAAACGGAGCCTCGATAACATCGATACTCTGCTCTACATGAAGTTGTCTCGGTTTGCCGTTCTGCAGTCTGTCATAATCGTATACACGATAGGTGATATCGCTGCTCTGCTGTGTCTCCAGAATCAGTGTGCCGCCTTTGATGGCATGTACGCATCCCGGATTGATCTGGAAGAAATCTCCCTTATGTACCGGCACTTTGCGGATGAAATCGCTCCACTCATGATTGCGGATCATTTTCTCCACTTCTGCCTTGTCTTTTGCATTGTGTCCGATAACAATTTCTGTACCCGGTTCGCAGTCCAGCACGTACCAGCACTCGGTCTTTCCAAGAGATCCATTCTCATGCTCTCCTGCATAAGCATCATCTGGATGAACCTGGATGCTCAGATCATTTTTTGCATCAATGATCTTGATCAGCAGCGGAACCTGGCTTCCCGGGTAATTTCCGAAAATTTCCGGCTCCTCTTTCCAGAGCTCACCTAATGTTTTTCCATCAAATCTTCCGCCTGCCACATGGCTCATTCCGTTGGCATGTCCGCTGATCGCCCAGCACTCGCCGGTTGTATCGCTCGGAATTTCGTAATCAAATACGTCTCTTAACTTTGTTCCACCCCAGATTGCTTCTTTGAACACCGGGTCCATAAATAAAAGCTCCATATTTTTCTAATCCTCCTTTTTTCAGGATCTGTCCACTACGTCTATTTTAACCGATAACAGCCAAAAACGAAACCCCTAAAATGACAAACTTTCACATTTTCTGTAACCGGTTACTTTCCTTTTATTCCGCCTTTTTTCTATATCAAAACAATCCTGTTTGTTATATGTAAAGCTGACTGTTTTCAGCCAGCCTTTTTTATAAAAAGCAATCGAAAAACGGTATTTTACCATCCGCGGTCTGCGCCGCCTTTTTTGTATTCAAAACCTGTAAAAAAGATTCGATTGCGAATCCTACACTTTATAATACTTTCCCGCATCCCATTTCGTGCAGGTCCTCTTTTTTATTCCGAAATTGCCGGGAGATATGCCATAGGATCAATGGCTTTTCCATCTTTTTTCATCTCAAAGAAAAGATTGCTTCCCTCTTTTACATAATATTTCGTCGGTGCTGCAACTGCTCCGATCCGTGCTGCTTTCTGAACTTTCTGGCCTGCCTCGAGGGAAACGTCTGTGAGCTGTCCGTAGATGGCTTCGTATCCATTTCCAAGATTCATGGTGACGGTGAGGCCGGTTCTTGCATCATTTTCCACACTCACAACTTCTCCGTCCGCTGCCGCCAGAACCGGAGTTCCTTCTGCCGCCGAGAAAACAACGCCTGGATTGCACTGGTAAAGATCCAGTGTCGGGAAATAAACGGTATTTTCCATGTTATACGGAATCAGAACTGTTCCAGTAACCGGCAGTTCCATGATTGTCGCTTCGCTGAACATCAGATCCTGTGCAGCCCCTGCTGTCTCAACTGCCGTTTCCTGATTTTCTGCAGAATCCACAGTTCCGGATGCTGCACTCGTTTCTTCATTCGCCGCTGTTTCTCCTGATCCTGTTTCTCCGTTCTGATCCGCCGCTGTTCCGTTTACCGCCTGCGCGTCCTGTCTTTCTGTATTCCCATCTGATTCTTCCGGTGTATTCTGAGCCGTCTCTGCATCTGCTTCTGGATTTCCCGCCGCCTCTTCTTCACACGCCGCTTCCATTTCCGGCACCTGTTCCAGACTGTTTTCCACATCATCTGCCTGATCCTGTACGGCACGCGTTCCGTCTGCATCTCCCGTCGTCTCCTCCGTCTGCTGTTCTGTAGTTCCGGTGCTTTCGTCCTCTGTAAGCTGTGCCGTCTCTCCCTGTTTCGCCTGATCTGCCTTACCGTTTCTCGCATCCTGCTGCCAGGTCAGCACTCCGCCTGCAATCATCATTGCCAGTGCCGCTGTGATCACGCCGATTCTCAACTTGTCTCTTTTCATGTTCTTACCACCTCTGCTGATATCTTTTTAAGCATTTCAGAGGCGTTTTTCGATTTCTCGCTCTCCTCCTGCTTTTCTACAGTAAGCAGTATTTCCCATCCGGCGCGATCTATACACAAAAACTGGATTTTTCCTTTCCGTTATCCACAATTTTTCCCCTGCGCTTCTTTCTTTTGTGGAAAACATAATTCTTTTCTGCGCATTCCGTGCAAAACATCCCCAATGTTATCCACACCTTATTTTCTCGACTTGCTTCACGCAAAAAAAGAGCCGGAACCGGGAATTTTCTCCCATTTCCAGCTCTCACTTTCACCTGTATTTACTGTAATCTTCCATACACCGTACTCGCATCCGCGATGCTGTCCACCGCAGATCCCGAATCCGTCATAGCCTCTGCCGTAACAAGTATGTACTCTTCGCCTCCATATTCTGCAAAGCTGACCAGGCACTGACCCGCCTCATCGGTAAATCCGGTCTTTCCGCCTTCAATGACTGCCCCGTTCTCCAGTGTCGTACTCATCTCATAGCTGGTAAACCGGTGGAGCATCGTATCATACAGCGTAATTCCCTCCGGGTGTGATGCGGTAGCCTCCGTTGTGTAAACCTCCCTCGTCACGATCTCGCGAAACGTATCACTCTTCAGACACTCACTCATCAGCACCGCAATATCACGGCAGGTAGAATAATGGTTGTCGTTATGCAGTCCCGTGCAGTTCTCAAAATGCGTATTGGTAAGTCCCAGTTCTTCTGCTTTCTGGTTCATCATGGCCACAAAACCTTCTTCCGATCCGCCGACTGCTCTCGCCAATGTCTCACAGGCATCTGCGCCGGATGGCAGCAGCACACCATAGAGAAGATCACGAACCGTCGGCTGTTCGTACGGATTAAATCCCGCTACCGACGCATCCTGTGCCGTCAGTTCCTCGAAGATGTCCTCCGGAACCGTAATCGTCTCGTTCAGATCCGGAAGATTTTCAATGGTAAGCAGCGCTGTCATAATCTTTGTCATCGACGCCGGATAAATTCTCTCATCTCCGCCCAGATTCATCATCTCAGCCAGATCGCTTTCCCGCACCAGCAGGGCATGCTGACTGTTCAGACCATCTGACGAAATCTGCTGTACCGGCTCAGGCGTCGGTGTAATCTCCTCCTCCGGGCTGGAATCCGATATCGGCTCTGAACTGTCCCCAACAAGAGAGGATGACGAAACCAAAGAGGATGCACTTGCGTTTCCATCCGTCTGTTTTTTCTCGTTCTTCTGCATCTGATATCCAAGCACGCCAATCAATCCGATAATGATAACAAGCAGAACACTTAAAATCACTTTCTGCTGAAACTGGCGTCTTCGTCTTTTGTTTTTCTTTTTTTGTGCCATAAACAGATTCCTCCGTTCTTTTTTATTCTTTCAAAGCATAGTACATTTCCTGCTCTTTTGCAAGATTTTCGCCGTAACCTTAAGATAAACATAATCAAAATTGGTCCGGTGGACCAATTTTGGATATGCAGAACAAAAAAAGAACCCTCGAAAGGGTTCCACATAGTGAAGCATCGGGGATTCGAACCCCGGACAACTTGATTAAAAGTCAAGTGCTCT
>OGOP01001557.1_pt1 | contig 15771 bp, 12 predicted proteins | sample 1552591 | NCBI WGS metagenome assembly OGOP01 (sample SAMEA2580120, study PRJEB22360) | human gut metagenome | biome: human gut; feature: human-associated habitat; material: faeces | place: Denmark | collected 2008/2010 | reverse complement strand
AGCACCTTGTCCTCATAGATAAATTTGATTTTTTGTAGAATCCACATTTTTATTGCTTATTTCTTTGCATGATGCTTCTTACATAATCTCCCGTGCAGAACACTGCCAGATAGCTTTTTTATATCAATTACGTGCAGAATTACACATTTTCTGCACTTGAACCAAATATTTCTCATGAAAAGCGTATAAATAAAGGCTCATGACTTTATTCTGTTCCGTATTGTTCTTCGTCTAGTACTTTTTTGATTGCCTCCAAGAATCCTAAACCGTACAATTGGTCAGGCTCCAAATAACCGCCTTCTGCCCATTCGTTCCATGCAAAGACAAACACCTTGTCGCTTTTATAATATTTTTTTGCGTTTTGGCAGAGCAAGGCAAAGTAATGATAGAATTTTTGTGTAGTTACCCCATCATATACGATACCATTCTTGCCAAATCTGGGAGAGTTGTCCCAGTCCGTAAATGCACAAGGGATTGTTTTCTGACTCTCCTCTGGGCGTAATGATAATATCTTCTGCCATACCTGATCATAATCAACATGTTTAATCTGAGACACCGATCGACTAATATACAAACTTCTTTTAATATTTAATTTCCGCTTAAGGTGATTGACGATTTTTATCAATCTTAACTTGTATTGATTATGATTCGATGTCCCAACCACATGAGCATATCCCGGATTCATTTCCACTCCATATGTAAAGCGTGACCTGTCCCATGAACGATCTAAACTTGAGGCTGCACTTTGATAGATATAGATCAACCCAGACAATCCGTTCTCTTTTGCCATTGCGTCCCATAGGTCGAGCATTTTGTTCAACTTTCGAATCAGGTGGGGAGCATAGATGACCAGAATGGGTTTGCCGTCCTCTCTCATATATCGTTTATCCTTGAAGAAAGGAAGCATGTAGTTGAAATGATCCACCCATAATTGCTCATCATCGTAATCATCGAAAATCAGAATTTTCGACTGCTTGGTGTCTTTGTGCTTCCACGTGTCACGCCATTCTCCGTTGGCCCATGATATGCAGTAATGGATATCTATCTCGGGATGAGCCAGGAGCATTTCCATAGGCTTTTCCAAAAGTGTTTTACCACTAAACCAATAGTGATACATGCAAAAGCCATAGATACCATATTTACGAGCAAGTTCACATTGCCATTTAAGAGTGGCAATATCACTAAGATCATAATAATTATTGTCTAATGGCACTCTTGGTTGGTTGTGTCCCTCAAAAAGCGGCTGGGCACTTTTCATATTCGTCCACTCCGTAAATCCCTTTCCCCACCACTTGTCATTTTCGGGAATGCAGTGAAATTGAGGAAGATATACTGGAATTACCTTCATAGCTATTATTATTTAATCATTTTTACAATCTTAGCAGGACATCCTGCAACAACAGAATAGGGCGGAACATCTTTGACTACTACGGCATTGGCAGCAATAATCGCTCCATCTCCAATAGTAACATTCGGTAAAACGGTTGCCTTGTCCCCAATCCACACATTTCTTCCTATTGTAATTGGGCCTGGAGAGTAGATTTTCCTCGCCAACGGATTTATCGTCAGTTCTGATGCCGAATTCTGCCCATGAGCATTGTCCGTAATCAATACAAACCGTCCAGTCAATAGACCATCCCCAATTATAATTTGTTGAGCACAGCTGATATGCGAGTATTCCCCTATGGAAATATCATTTCCAAGTACCATTTCAGGCTTGTTGTCTTCAGATGGGCTACATTCCAACACACACTTCCCTAATATAGAAACATTCTTGCCGACAACCATATACTGAGGGTTCAATAACAACAGCCCTGATGCCAATTTGCTTCCTTTGCCAAAGGACTTGAACCGACCTTTATGGTAGCCGGTAATAAGCGCACGTCGAAACTGATAGAGAAGGAAATCTCCTTTTCCACTCAGCAAGGAAAAAAGCCTTCCCACAAATAAACCGACAACAAAAATGATATCAAGTATTATTCTCATGAATGATATGCCTATAAATCTGTATCAATCTTTGCTTTATACGTTCAGGATCATGGCGAAGAAGGGCTTGCTTCCTTGCACCTTTACTTAGGGCGTCAGCCATCTCCTTGTCTTGGCACACTTGCTTTATCAGTGAGGCCAATGTATAAGGGTCATTGGCAGGGAATAATATCCCGCTCTCTCCATCCTTGACTAAGGAGGAGATACCTCCAACGTGTGTCGCCAATACAGGAACGCCCAGAATTTGTGCCTCACAGAGGCTGTTCGGGGAGTTGTCAATATAACTTGAATGCACATAACAAGAAGAACAGCAGAGTGCTTTCACCAGTTCCTCTTCTGTTGCTGTCCCCATTACCTTGATATCAACATTTGAAGCATTTATTCCATATTTGTGTTCATAAAAATGCATTTCAGGGATGCCATATACTTGCCATTCAAAATCAATATTCGTGTATTTCGTCAAAAGATTCGCTGTTTTTAGAATCAAATCGCATCCCTTATACCAGGGTCTTGAGATAACGCTGACTACCCTTTTAGTTCCATCCTCATTCCCTGTCCATACCTCCTCTCCATCAAGAAAAGACTGACGTAATGCCTCCTCACAGTGGAAATAGGTCGCAGATGGATTGAACAAATCAATCAAACGACGATCCCAGTCGGTACGTCCCATAAAATACCGACAATTACTTATTGTCTGTAATTCTTTCTCAGCTTGTTTGCGAAAAGCCGATTCCGATCTTAAGCCAATATAACGGTATCGCCAACTCAATCCTTTTTGTGTGACGAAATCGATAGGATTCATTCCTACGGGAAACAATGCATTATGATATGGGGGTAAACACCCCTGCATGTGGATGACGACAGGAATCTTTGTCTTACCGCATATCACTCCAAAATCATTCTCGCTTCCGAATATTTGTATCAAATCAGGTTTGAAATCATCTATTATCTTTTTGTATGTTTCCAAACATCCTTGGGATATAGGATAGTATTTCACCCCGTTTTGCTCATGAACAAAATTCTCATCCGCAAAATTGAATGCAATCCCTAACTCAATCTCAGAAACCTGCCTTACGATTCTTTCCAAAGATGCAATCCAACCACCACCATTATGACTGTTGCTATAGGCCTTGAATAAGGATGGTGTTACTGAAAACCAAAGTATACGAATTGTTCTTATCATCTTATCTCTTGGTGAATTTTCGGATTAGGTGTATAAAATTTGGATATATGCCGATGACAGTGAGAAAGAAAATGATGCGAAATCTCAAATTAACGCATGGGACAAAGGGATATGTCCAGTTTATCTCAGAATAAATAGAACGCCATGTTGAGTAATACTTTTGCGGATCTTGAATAAGTAATGGCCACATATAAACTTTAGCGTTACTTTTTAAAACAATTATATCTTGCTTGTATTTTGCTTCAAGTCCCTTGGATTTTAAAATGTTTATGATATAATCAATATTCGTGCATGTTTGTTGGCAACGAGCGAGACATGAACTTTCATCTGGTTGATGACAGATTGAATTTATATTGTAATAATAATAATAAAGGGGGATTGCCAAATGAATAACTTTGCCTGTTCTGTTCAATTCAAATTGTATGCAGTAGGCTAAGTCTTCCATCATGTGTGCCGTTGGGAATGATTTTATGGATTTATAGATATATGAAGCAACAAGTTTGTTGCAAATATTTCCCTTAATGGAAGTATTCAACAATCCTCTTAATAAATCTGATTTTGTATCAATATGTTGAGTTATGTGTTTATGTCTTATTCCGTCTGTTTCATAAAAGTCGCAAATTACGATGTCTGCATTATGGTTTTGAGCCTCCTCATACATCGTTTGGTACATATTCCTTTCTACCCAATCGTCACTGTCACAATGGATTATATATTCCCCAGTAGCTACTTTTATCCCAACTTCACGAGCCTTTGCTGCTCCTAAATTTTGGGAGTGATTGATAATATGCACTTGTTCTTTCCGTTGAGGATAATCTCCTAATACCTTATCTAAAAGGTACATTGAATTATCAGGAGAACAGTCATTTACAAAGATATATTCAATATTGTCAAGTGACTGTTCAAATAGAGAACGGGCACATCGCTCAATATATGCTTCGGCTTTAAAAATGGGGATTACTATACTTACTTTTGGACGCATCGCTTTTTATTTAAATGCTGGCTATTGACACACAGCTTATTAATAAAGAAATCTACATGGAACGATTAAACATTTTGAGTTTTCTCTTTATAAAACATTCTTGGATTGCAATAATTTTAATTATGCCAAATAACAACCTTGTAAATCGGTTAGCTTTTATTTTTGATAATATTAATAAGTCAAAAGAATCTTCTTGTGTTATATAATAGGGAAATAATTTATGTATCTCGTTTATTCTTTCGCTCATCGCTTCTTTAGTTTGACTAACACCTGCCGTATCAAAAATAGCTATAACAATTGGAATAAATTCATATGAGACTTTATTGTGTAAAATTGCTTTTACAAACCATACCCAGTCAGAGATTCCTTTATAAGTTTCATCATACAAACCAATTTTAGCAAACAAAGACCTTTTAAAAAAAGTGGATTGGTGAGGAAGCGTATCTAGGTATAAGTTATACCAATGCAGCTGATGATGGGTATTAATTTGGCTTAACTTACCTTTGTTGTTGCGAGTTAATTGTATTCCATAGACAATATCAATAGTTCTATTTGTACCAAATACTTCTGCCAGTGTACTCTCGTAAGCAAAGCTATCTCCTGAATTCATGAAATTCAGATACTCACCTTTGGCACGAACAATCCCTTTGTTCATGGCGTTGTAGATACCCTTGTCAGGTTCAGAGCACCAATAGGAGAACTTGTCCTGATGCTCTTCGATAAACTCGCGACTACCATCGGTAGAGCCGCCGTCGATGACGAGCCATTCGTAGTCGGTGAAGGTTTGGCTAACTACGCTGTCGTATGTTCGTTTCAACCCCTCCAGATTGTTGAGGTTGACGGTGATGATGGATAGTTTCATGATGGGATATTGATTTCTTGATATGATGGGGTGATTATTCTGCCAAATATTGTGGAAACTACGTCCCCTTATAACTTGTTTCTCATTGAAGTAGTACTTACTTGTTCATTGAAGTAGTACTATTTTGGGGGAAGCAAAACATGTTTTGTCAGAAATCTCACCATTTAAGTTATTCGGTTGTTCTTCAGCATGGTGTTGATTACCCGATGTGTCATGTCTTTTGCTCCTTGCGTGAACAGGAACAGGGTGATGACATATAGCAGGACAAAGATGGCTGTGAGTGACACGCAATAGCTTGTCCATTGCATAAAGTCGTGATAGGGGTCGAATGGGAGGAGGCGTGAGCTGTAAGACGCTATGCCAAAGGCAATGGCAAAGCCGAGCCATGTAAGACCAACTGTCTTCCAATAGTGCCATATAGAACGTTTGAAACTGGTGTGATAAAGAAACAGGGGCTTCCATATCACGATGATGGGCACTAAACTGGCTATCTTTCCAATCAACACACCTGCCAACCCCCACTTGATGCACGAAAAGATGGTGACGCTGATGTTGATGCCTGCCTCAACCCATGCCGACCAGGTGTCGTGATAGTTGCCACAGGCTGTGTTGAAGGTATCCACGGCACCGCGGGAAAGCATGATGAACGCATTGACCAGCAGCAGGATGAGGATGGGATGGCTGAGCAGGTATTCTTGTCCTAACCATAGATAAATGAATGGCTGGATGCCCTGATATATGGCAAATACTACGATGCCCGCAATGACATAATGCGTGAACAGCATCTCGCCAAACACACGCTGTATTTTTTCCTTGTCGCCCTCGGCAATGAGATTGCCTACGCCCGCCACAATGCCGCCCATCATGGTGGTGAAGAGCATGGTGATGCGCCCGACGACCAAGGTGTAGTTGCCATAATAGGCTACCATCTTAAGCGACACAAAGGCAAAAATCATTATCTGGTCGCTCTGCAGGAGAAGGAAATCCTTTATCTTGTGTACGAACACCTGCTTGGTCTTCTGCACAATCTCGGGATACTGGCTGCGCACCCTGTTTCCCACTGCGGCGGATGCTGTGAGCCAAGGATAGGTCTGTCGAATTTTCCAGTTCAGAATGGAGGCATGGATGAAGCTATATAATAGTTCGATAGACACCCACAGGTAGAGGTTGGTTGTGTAACAGACCAAACCCATCTGCACCAATGTTTTGATGAGTATGGCTGTCTGGAAATAGGCCGTCACTACATAGTTCTTCTGGTCGGCATAGAGCAGTATGGAGCGGTAGTTGATGAAATAGCCGATGAGCGAGGAGGTGAGCAGCGAGAAGAAGGCGAAATAGATGATGCCCAACTCGAAGATGGTGTGTTGGAACATGAGGGGGAAGAAGGCACTGACGATGATGCCTGCCACCAGCACAAAACCGCCGATATAACGGTAAAGGCAACCGAAGACAGAGACTATCCTGCTGATTTCCTCCCTGTTGCCCTTGGCAATGGGCTGATAGAGTGCATAGCTCACCGAGGCTCCCACGCCCAATTCGGCTAAGTTTAGGAAGCCTAAGATATTACCTAATGTGCCCGTAAGGCCGATAAAGTCTGCCCCCAGATGGTCGAGAAAAACCTTCCGGGAGAAGAAGGAAACGATGAGCGCCAGGAAATAGAACAGCAGGTTTACCTTGGCATTCAGCAGCGATTTGTGGGTTCTCGATTCTTTGCTCATTGCTTCTTTGTGGTGATGCAAGACACCTCATCTCCTATATTGTGACGTGGGTCACGTCATCTCCTATTCGTAGGCAACGGTGGTGTTGGGTTGGGGAGCGGTGTACCAGTTCCAATAGCTCAGGTTGCTCATGTCTATTGCCCAAGGCGAGAATTTGTTGTAGGCTGTGGTGATATGCACGCCCTCCATGGGCCAGTGCCAGTTGCCTGCCACAAGGATGGCTTGTGGCATTATGCCCGGTTCGTAGGGTAGGGTGAGCAGGTCGCCGCAGTCCTCGCAGGTGCCGCGCTGCACCTCGATGTAGAATCTCTTGGCATCGTCTGAAACGGTATAGTTGCGCAACCATTTTACCTTGTCCAGCTCTACGAAAGTCACTGTGGCGTAAGCCGTAGTGGTGTTCACCTTGGTCGTACGCTTTTGTCTAAACAGTTCATGAATTTCTCCCAGGTTCTGGTCGCCGTCAGGACCATCGTAATGCAGGTACATTTTTTCTGAAGAGCCAACGGCCATAAGGGTGATGCCGCATGTCTCGTTCTCATCATCTGGCTGAATCCTAATCACGGCATCGTTGAAATCGAAGTCGTTGTCGCGCCACACATCCTCGTAGGCAATGGTCCATACCTGTTTTTCCACCGATGGCAGCAGCACATCAATGTCGGGGACGGTGATGAGGGGCATCTCGCTCTCCATATCGGCATGAAGGCCAAAGAGCACGTCGTTGCAGTCGAAGTCGCTGTTAGCTCCTTCATCCTCCATGCCCATGATGGTATAGCCATGGTCCTGTATCAGCACACTCCTGTGCTTTCCGTCGGTGTTGAGCACCTTGGCCGACCAGTTGGTCTCGTACATGGGGTTGGGCAGTCTGCCGGAGGGCAGGCCCCTCTTCACGTCAAGCTCGCGCTGTGCACTGTTCTGCCGTCCCTCCATCTTCAGATAGAAGCCGATGCGGTCGCCTGGTTTTACATTGATTTCCCATGTCAGTCCGCGAGCCTTGGTCATCCGGTTGCCGTATTTGTTCATTACATGCTGTATGTTATAGGCATCGTCGCCCAAACGGTCGGCCATCGTGGTGAAGGGGGCCGTATAGCCGTCGCGGTAGTCGAAATTACTGTCATACCATGTGTCTATTCCGTCTAACTGATATTGCAGTTTGGCTTCGCCATTGATATAGTCGTAGGCATGTGTGTCTACCATGTCCACCAATTCCAGATCCTGGTAGGTGCCGGGAGAATGGCGGTAATAGCCAAGAATTCGAGAAGAATTACATCCGGTGAATCCATAGAACATCGTGATCTTGAAAGGCCCTTGGGATATCAGCTCATAGTTGCCGTTGAGTCCACGCTTCTCGATGTCCATTCCTTCTGTGGTGTACTGGGTGACAATGTCGATGCCTTCGCGGTTCACCTCCGTATAGCCGATGTTCCTCAGGATGTCTGTGCCATAGAGCGACTGTCCGGCACGTGTGGCGCGAGATGTGCTGCGGGTGTTGTCTTTCAACTGATTAACGTCAAGTGCCACCGTCTGTTCTGGAGCACCAGTAAGAATCACATCTTGTGTAACCATTTGCTTCTCTTCTTTGGCCATCAGCACCACTCTCGTGTTGCTCGACTGAGGCACAGTCATATAAAAGGTGGTGTCTTTGTTTACAAACTGGTAATCAAGCATGGTGCCCCTGTCTCCTTCCACAAAATAGGCGTATATGTCTGTAGGCTCATCGGCCTTGGCCTCCACCTTCAGTTTCACGGAAGTTTGCCACCATTGCATTGTATTGTAGTCTCCACCCAGCAGTTCTTCAAAGGCGTTTTGGGTGTGTTCCACTGCCGAAATGTCCTTGTCGTTGCTACAGCCCACGAAGGTCAGAGCAGTGACAGCCAGGGCAATACATCCTTTTATTATGTCCATCGTCTTCATCTGTTTTCAGTTATGATTACTTTGTCATTTTCCATTTTCCATTTCACCTTGCCCTCCATGGCACGGATGATATCTGCCAAATAGGCAGCCTCGGGCAGGTTGCCTGCCTTCTTGAGATAATTCTTGGCATCGGTGAGGCGGCGCATCTTCACACAGCCACATGCCGCATTGAGATTGGCTGTGGCATCGTCGGGATACTGGCGGGCAGCTATCAGCAGCGCATCCAGCCATCCGTCGGTGCCCTCGCCGTAGTTCTGTGCCACTCGATACATTTCCTCTATACTCAAAGCCTCAGGATGGGTGTATATAAGGCGGCGCGCTTCCTTCACGGGATAGTGCTTGACCTCATATTCTATGGTATAGTCGGTGTGGCGCAGACCGGGATAGACATATTGCAGCAGCCAGCGGTAAGGTTCGCCACCACCCACCTGCTTGAGCAACTGCTCCTTCTCGTCGAGGTCCATGTTGAGGTCAATTACCCGCAGCAGTTCGTCACGGTGATCGATCACATATTGTGGCATTTTGGGTGTCTCCACAATTGACTGATGTTCATACCAAATGTTGTCCTTGGTGCGGCGGCTCTCGCCACGGGTGTCGATAAAGGTGCGCAGGTTGACCCAGTCTTCAGGCGTATAGGTAGTCTCTACCACCGACTCCCGGATGCCGTAGCGCTTGCAGACATACTGTTTGAGCGACTGGGTACGCCCCTTGGCTAAGCGGGTGTTGTTGCTGTAAGGACTCTCTGGAGAGGCATAGCCGTGGAAAGTGACACGTTGCACACGGATAGACTTGTCGAAGAGCGCATGCTCTATTGTCTTGCGCAGCCGTTGCAGCTCCTCGGGGTTGCGGCGGTATTTGGAATCGATGAAGGTTTCGTTGATGGGGAAATCGAGGAATGCCCTTCCTTCTACAATGCGCAGCTTGGTTCCTTCGCTGTTTGGAATTCTGAATGGCAGGGTGGGTACAGCGTGCAGACGAGTGTCGTAGATGACGTCGGTGCCTGTTCCCTCTGGCTTTGGAGCCTTTTTGCCCAGGACATAGGTGACACCTATCTTCATGTTGGAACGCATGTCCAAAGGCGAGCCTGTCTTCACACCATTAAAGCGGTCGGCAAAAATGGTATGGCTCAGTTCCATGCCCAGTTTCCATTTGTCGTTGAGCCGATAGGTGATGTCGAAGCCTGCCCTTGCTGCAGGCACCACCTTGCTCTCTGTTGAATAGGAAGCCGAATAGGAGAGGGGAATGTCTTTGGGATAGCCGAAGGCGTAGGATGCTCCCACACCGGCAAATGCCTTGACATTCAGTCTGGCTCCACGGCGTTTGGGGCTTGTCAGCGCATCGGTAATGTCGAAGGTGGCATCGGCAAACAGGCCAAGGCTCTGCCAGCCCCAGGTGTCGGGGTTTTCACATTGCTGCACGTTGCGGCTCTTGTTATAGTTGTATCTCAAGGTGGTGCGCCATCCCCAAAGGGCATTGAACTCTTGGCCCATGCCGAGGAACACGCCGCCGGACCATGGATAGGATGAAAATTCAGACATGGGCAGATTTTCGTTGGCCGACTTGTTGATTCCTCCATACAACTGGAAGTTGAGATTGTCAATGCCTGTATGGAAGGTTCCCGACAGGACATCATCGGCACGCATGTTGAGGCTGGATGTGGCCAGCATCATGCAGATGCAACTGAATATGAAGAAATAATGTTGTTTCATCACATAAAGACTTTTGTTGTTGATTACACGCCTTGTCAATATTTGTAGTTGTAATAATAGCCGTATTTGTAACCGTATTGGCTCACCGGCTTGATGGCGTTGAGCACAATGGAGAGATTCTTGTATGTCCCGTTCTGCACTTGGGCATCGAGCTGATACACCGATCGACACTGGAACAGGCCTGCCCTGACCACATACAGTGTGCGGTCGACATGGTGCTCGATGATGCTGGCATCGGCCAATGATTCTGTCATCGGACAGTCGATGAGGATGAAATCGAACTGTGGGTGCACCTGTTCAAGCAGCAGGGGCATACGCGGGCTTGACAGCAGCTCGGTGGGGTTGGGTGGGGTGGTGCCCACAGGAAGGATATACAGCGAGGGGTGTTCGTCGTGCTGGTAGATGACCTCCTCTACATGTTCTACCTTCTCTCCGAGATAGTCAGCCAGACCAACCTCTCTGTTGCCGAAGGTGTGTGTGGCGGTGGCACGGCGCATGTCGCCGTCGATGACTAATACCCTGCGCCCTTTGATGGCCAATGCCAAAGCCAGGTTCATGGTGATGAACGACTTGCCCGAACCGGCAAACATTGAGGTGACAAGAAACACATTCTTGTGCTTGGGCGTGTCGGACATGAACTCTAAGTTGGAGCGCAATATGCGGAATGCTTCGTTAATGGCGTTCTGACTGTCTTGCTGCACCAACAGGGGTGGAAGCATACGCCTGCTCCTTTTATTTTTCTTGAAATGGATGCCGTTCAACTCCACACGCTTCTTGCCGTTGTCAAACAAGGGCACCTCGCCAACAACAGGTATCTGGGTGCGGCTCTCGATGTCGAGTTTGCCGCGCACCGTGGTGTTGAGGCTTTCCCTGACAAAGATGATGACTGCGGGCAAGAGCAAACCTATGAGTATGGCAGCAAGTAGTACGCTCTTCTTGTTGGGGTAGGTGGGAAACGGGCTGCCGTGGGGCATGTCAACCACCTGCGTGGGTGCTGGGGTATAGGTCATGCTGATTTCGTTCTCCTCTTTCTTCTGTAGCAGGTAGAGGTAGAGACTCTCCATCACCTTCTGGTTGCGCTCCACCGACAGCAGTTTCTTGGCCTGGTCGGGGTTGGATGTCACCTTCTCCTTTACATCGGCATTGTAGCCCTGCATCGAGCCTATCTGTATCTGAATGGTCTTGATGTAGTTGGAGATGGTGGCGATGATGTTCTGGCGAATCTCTCCCAATTCTTCCTCCTGGCGCATGATGATGGGGTTCTGGGTGGATGTGCCTTCAAGATTGTTCTTCAGTTTCAGCAGCAAGGTGTTGTATTGGGCTATCTGTTGGCCTGCCTCGCTGCTGGTCAAACCTGTGTGTGCCGGCAGCAGCTTGTACCGCGACTTGTTGTCTTTCAGCACATTAAGGACGTATTGTGCCATGTGCAGCTGGTTGGTGAGCTGAAGTATCTCCGTCTCCGACTCGTTCTGCTGCTGCAGGTAGAGGTCGCTTGCCTGTTCGAGGTTGGTGATATGGTGGCGTGTCTTGAAGGTGGAGATGCTGTCATCCACCTGGTTGAGCGATTTCTCTATCACCACGAGACGCTCATCGATGAAACTTGCCGTGTTTCTTGCCATCTGTTTTCTCTCGTTGATCCACCGTTCGTTATAGACCTCTATGATGGTGTTGAGCACCCGCTCTGCACGCTCGGGTGAAGTGTCGGTGTATTTCAGGTTGATGATGGTTGACTTCTCGTCGTCGAGTGTCGTGGTTAGTCCACCTTGTAGGGTCTGTGCCACCCTTTTGGCCTCGCTCTTTGTCCTGATGGTATCGAGGCGGTAGGCCACATCGGTGAGCAGGGCAAGCGATGTGTATTGGCGAAGCACGTTGGGCACATTGGTCTGCTGCTGTATCAGCGCCATGTTGTTGAAGTTGTTGCCGTTTGAGCTCTGGGTCACGGTGCCTTGGGTGGTCTCCTCTTTTACCAGTACTGAAGCCTCACAGGTGTAAACATCGGGCGTGATGGACAGGTAATAGATGGCCACCAGTAGAAACATGGCGAGGGAGAGGCCAAACCAACTGGAGTGGCTGCGGCATAATATCCAAAAATCCTGCAATGACAGGAACTCTTCTATCTGTTTGTTAAAAGATGTATTGCTGTTCATTGGAATCTTGTTATTTGAATATTGCGATTAATGAGGCGAGCATAGAGATGATTGACATCCAGATATAAGGCGTGTGGAATATGTTGCCTGTATTGGTGGAGTCGCGCTTGCGCTTGTCGTTGGGGGTGACATACACTAGGTCGTTCTGCTGCAGATAGTAGCCGTCTGAAAGCATTGTCTTCTGCATGTCGGTAAGATCAATCTGATGCACCTCGTTCACCCCATTGTGGTTGCGGCTCACCATGACGGCACGGCGGTTGCCGTTGATGGTCAGGTCGCCCGACTTGGCCAGGGCGTCGATGACGGTGAAGTGGTCTTTGGTGATGGGCACATTGCCGGGACTGGACACTTCGCCAAGCACATTGACGCTCATATTGACATACTCTACGGTGACGATGGGTTCACTCACCAATTCGCGGGCGATGAGGCGTTCCTTGATATAGGCTGCCACCTCCTCGCGTGTCATGCCCTCTACGCGTATCTTGCCCAGCACGGGAAAGTCGATGGTGCCCTGTTCGTCCACGGTGTAGGCGATGATTGAGTTTCCCGACCCGCTGCCGCTGACTGTGGCGGGCAACGTTTCGGCACCGAGGATGTTGTTGCTGTTGCCCCGCGAAGTGAGGGTGAACTGCTGTTCGAGCATGGGGTTGCTGCTGTTCACCACAATGCTGATTTTGTCTTCGGGGCGTAGACGGAACTTATGTTCTGCCTGGAGTGCCATGCCCTGGAGCTGCAGGGCATTTTGGAAGTAGGCAATGTCTTTAGGAGTGGAGCATGAATACAGCAATGCTGCCGCTATCCATAGCATGGCATGACGCCAATTCAATATAATTTCTCTTTTTTTCATCTATTGTTTTTCAATCAATGAGTTGTTAGTTTTTTTTTCTTTGCGTTTCAGCAACAGGTCGATGATGATGTTGACCACTATCCAGAGGGTGATGTCGGCTGCCAGCAGCAACATAACCCCCAAATCGTTGCACAGCATCACATTGGTCAAGGTGAGCAGGGCCGATGACAGGATAATGGTGGTCATGGTTGTGCGTACACTGAGTCCTGTCCTTATCAGGCGGTGGTGGATATGGTTGTTGTCGGGCAGGAATGGGTTGTTGCCATGGAGCAGACGGTAAGCAAACACCCTCACCACATCGAAACACGGTATCATCAGCGGCAAGGCGGCCAGCAGGTACTTGTTGATGTGGGGCAGGGAGTCTTGTGGCATCTGGGTGAGTTTGATGTTGAGGAAGCAGAGCATCATTCCTAAGGTGAGGCTGCCCGTGTCTCCCATGAAAATCTTCCTTTTCCTTTGTGTGCCGAACACATTGTAATAGAAGAACGGGATGAGCACTCCGACAAAGGCAAACGACAACAGGGCGTAGATGTTTTGACTGCAAAATACAAAGGCGATGCCGTAGCAGACAAAGGATACGATGCACAGACCGGAGGCCAGGCCATCGATGCCGTCGATGAGGTTGATGGCATTGATGATGAATACCATGGCAAGCGCGGTGAGGGGGACAACCGTCCACTGAGGCCATGATGCAAGCAGCAACAGGGTGTGGAGGCCTGACAGTTCCACACCACTGAAAATGATAATCAGTACACTTATGGACTGGGCGATGAACTTGACATGGTAGCCCACTCCTCTGATATCGTCAACGACACCAAGGATATACGATAGTATCAGGGCACAGAAGACACTGGCCAATGGCAGGGACTCTGATGTGAGTTCGGCAAGCAGTTCGCCTTGTCTTGTCACTATATTCACCGCCACCACAATGGTGAACGACAACAGCAGTGCCGGCAGGAAAGTGGTGCCGCCCAGACGAGGGGTAGGGGCTTTGTGCACCTTTCTTTTGGTGGGTTTGTCTAACAGATTCTTGCGGTAGGCCAACAACTGGACACGTGGTATGGCCACTCTGATAATCAAAATACATAACGCGAAGATTGACAGACAATCAACAATCCATGAAACGCTCATACACTATTTTTTTACCAAACATCCTCAACAGGTGATATTTGGATTTATTTCACTCAAACTTAATAATATCATGGTCAAAGCGAGACCTCCTGGTAAAGATGGTCAGTCGATGGCTTGCAGAAAAGCTGTCGGAATGTATGCTGTTACAGCTGTCAATAAACCATCTATAACCAAACCCACTCTTTGTTGTCCATGATAACGTGCTACTATACCAGTTACTCCGACAAAATCACCCTCGATGATTTTTACCTTCTCGCCTTTTTTGAACTTCGTTACTTCTTCTTGCAAAACTAAGGTGTCAGAACCCTCTTTTTCACAAATAATTTGAAGACTCTTTATCTGATTGTCTGGAACAATCAGAGGAGTTTTCATAATGCGCGCACCTGTGTGAGTGTGCTTATAGTAAAAACGTAAGTAAGGGAGGTTTATATTGTCGTAAACAAATGACTTTATTTCTTCTTCTGTTCCACGTGCAAAGAAAATATTGGGAAGACGAGATTCTTCAACAGTCTTTCGCTTGCCGTCAACTTCCTTGACGGTCTTGATTGTCGGATAGTATGCCTCTACATGCTTTTCAATCAAATAATCGTATGCCTTCTTTTCGCGTCCGTAGGTGACACGGAGTGCATACCAATGGGGAACTTCCTTCGGCTTCCTCTTAATGGTTTTGAGGGTAGTTGAGCCGTTGGTTCTTCCTCCTTCGCACCTCGGGATAGCCAAAGCAGGCTTTGTTTCTCCACTCGGTTTGTTGTCTGTTCCCGACAGGGCATTTCTGGTGGACACCCCTGTTTGTGAGTTCTCCGCCAAAACTGGCTCCAGAACTTCGGGGAGGACATCGGGGGTAAGCCCGGTGCAGGGAGGGATTTCACCGCCTCCATGGGTGTTATCATCTATTGATGCGTTATCAGCGATTTTCATATCGGTGACCTTACTTTGCTCTATACAGAACTCAGTTAAGGACATAAAAAAAGCGTGAGGTCGTCCTGTTGTCTGTCTCAAACACAGCGTCGAGTAAACGCCTTCATTATGTCTGGACTATTTTACATAAAGTGGGCGGCACCTCAGCAAAACGCTCAAGCCAGCTTGGCGATTTTGCATTCGGTTTGCATTCCTTTTCCCACCCAACGCCCGCGTTGTACTGCTTTGCCTTCTTGTGACTCCGTCATACTCTGTACGGCGTAGGCTGCCTCGCCCAATGCCATGAAAGAACACGTCTAACAGTGACAGATGGAACTAAAGTCTACCCCAGTTCGGGATAAGAAATAGTTCATAAAAAAGTTGGTAGTCTCATAAAT
>OGOP01001547.1_pt1 | contig 15822 bp, 13 predicted proteins | sample 1552591 | NCBI WGS metagenome assembly OGOP01 (sample SAMEA2580120, study PRJEB22360) | human gut metagenome | biome: human gut; feature: human-associated habitat; material: faeces | place: Denmark | collected 2008/2010 | reverse complement strand
GTACATAACATACCACCACCTATTAGCAATGTCAACCCTCGAGTGCTAATTTTTTAAATAAAATTTTTGAAACCCTTGATTTTACTGGGGTTTCAGGCTTTATAAATTTTCTATTAAATTGATTTTGGCGTTTACTGTACCATTACTGTACCATTTTTTCAATTTTTTCATTTCATGCGTAGCATCAAATGATACGAAAAAGCAGTCGATCCTAAATGTGAAAGACTGCTTTACCTATTAATTATATCATTGAATATTGATCATCAGATATTCTGATTTACAGCCGGTTTTAAACTTAATAGCCCAGTCTGCAATACCCGAAGTCACTATAAAGTTTGTACTATCGTGCTTTTCATATCCATAAATCCTGTCATCAGGTGTTATTCCTGTAAGTTTTTCTACCGTCATAAGCGGAAAAAGCTGTCCTCCGTGCGTATGACCCGAAAGAACCAGATCCACTCCTGAGTCTGCCTGGCTTGCATAATCTTCCGGTTGGTGATCTAAAACAATAGAAAATTTATCCGGATCTAAGTCTTTTACCAGTTCTTCCATGTTCTTCCTTCCTGCACCGTATTCTTCAGATTTGTCAGCTCTCCCGATAATATAAAACCGGTTGTCTATCAGTTCTACATCATCTTCCATAACATGGACATTATTCTTTTCTAAATTCTCTTTAAGATCAGCACCGCTATAACCTCGATAATCAGATGGATAATAACCTTTATCATGGTTTCCAAAGGTATAATACACACCATAAGTACATTTTAACTCGCCAAGTGCCCGGCATGCCCTTACCATATCCGCTTTCGATGTATCATCATCCACGAAATCACCAACGATCAATATGATATCCGGACTTTGTGCCTCAATTTCCTTCATATGTCCGGCGAAGCCTTCTCCATCAAATGTTGCTCCAACATGCGAATCAGAAAATACAGCAACTTTAAGATTTCCAACACTTTTATCCGTCTGTATTTCATATGATGTCTGCCATACATGATGTGCGCAGTACCATCCTGCACCAAGATAACACACCGTAAACACGACGGCTGTTATTCCTGCATAGTATCTTTTAAATTCCTTTTTTCTTATTTTTTGTATTATCGTAAAAATTCCCTCAGCAAGCAGCCAGAATACAAGCAGATGCAGAATACAGACAATAGCATTCATATATCCCCATGCGAGCCAAATACTTGCTGATAACGCTATTAAGATTATCAGTCCGATCAGAAAGCAAATATTTCTTTTTTCTTTTGCAATCCTTTTAATAATCCAAAATCTGCCAATACGGCTGGCAAGATACAAAATTCCCGCTGCTGACAAAACAGCAAGAATTATCATAAGAAGTCCCCACATGTTCATCTTTTGTTCTCCTTCAAATCACTTATTCAAACTACTTATTAAGTTCCAGATCATTGATCCAGCCTGTAACCTCATCTGCACTTACACCAGACGGAAACCTTTTGCCATCCTGCCAGTCACCTGTTCCTGCCTGTTTCTTTAAAAGCTCACCGCTGTCTCCCAATCCTGATGAAGTTGATGTGGCAAACGGAATAACAGTCTTTCCTGTAAAGTCATTAAGCTGTACAAAGCTGTTTACCGGCCAGGCTGCAATTCCCCACCAGATTGGGTATCCTATAAAAACGGTGTCATAATCATCCCATTTGTCAACTGTATTGTATTCAAGTTCCACATCTCTTGTCTCAGGATTATTATGTTCCTGAGTTACCCTGCTGTTTTTGTTAGTCCAATCCAGATCATCACTTGTATACACGTCTGTCGGCACAAGCTCAAACAGATCTCCGTCTGTCTCTTCTGCAATATTCTCTGCAACAGCCTTTGTATTTCCTGATGCCGAATAATATACTACAAGTACCTTTGATGACTCTCCATTATTACTTTCAATCTGTGTCGACTTAAGTTCCTGTTTAGTTTTAGGTGCTTCTCTGTCTTTACTTGATGTACATCCTGCAAGGTTAACACATGCAAGTGTTCCGATAAGAATTGCCGGGATTAGTTTTTTAATACTCATATTTGCTCCTTTACTGTTTTATCTCATTAATTTTTCTCTTTTATATTTTTTGCATAACGCTTCGACGGTCTGCTTATTATCAATAAAATAAATATCAATACCGCAGTAAACGACAGACTAAGCGGATATGCCATCATGATTGTTCTAAATGTTCTACTTTGCAGAAATATTAAGCTACTATTTTTTCTGTATCTTTGAACCACCAAATACCTGCGACATTGGTATATTGTCGAGCATCTCATCTATTGCTTTTACTTCATCTTTTGTCAGTTTTATCTCAGATGCTTTCATGTTCCCTTCCAGTCTGCTTACCTTTCTTGTTCCCGGAATAGGAACGATATACGGTTTCTTTGCACTCATCCACGCAAGTGATATCTGGGCCGGTGTAGCTTTTTTCTCCTCTGCCAGAAGTTTTATCCAGAGTATAAATTCCTTATTTTCTTTAATTCCTTCATCACTAAACTGTGGCATCATGCTTCTGTAATCTCCCGGTTTTTCGAATTGTGCATGGGAATTATACACAGCTGTAAGGAAACCATTCGCAAGTGGAGAAAAAGCAACAAATCCTATTCCTAATTCTTCAAGTACAGGGAATAATTTTTCATAGTCCCTATACATCATGGAATATCTGTTCTGGATCGCAGTTATCGGACATACTTTATTAGCGCGTCTGATCGTATCTTCATCTGCCTCTGAAAGTCCCCAGTGCGTGATCTTTCCCTGTTCAATCAATTCCTTCATTGCCCCTGCTGTCTCCTCAATTGGCACCGTCGGATCTATACGGTGGATATAGTATAAGTCCAGATGATCTGTGTTAAGACGCTTCAATGAGCCATCGATCGACGATTTAATTGTCTCCGGTCGTCCATCCGGGATCAACGGTTTATTAACAGTTGTTGCTGTTTCATCAAATCGTATGCCACACTTTGATGCCAGCACTATTTTGTTTCTATATGGCTTCAATATCTTTCCAAGCAGTTTTTCATTGTGATGCGGGTCTTCTGCTGTTCCGTATATCTCTGCTGTATCAAAAAATGTACAGCCACAGTCTATGGCTTTATCTATCAAAGCCTCTGCCTCTTTTTCTGTCGATACAGTTCCGTATGCATGGCTCATTCCCATACATCCTAATCCGATTTCTGATACTTCCAAGTCTCTTCCTAAAATTCTTTTCTCCATGTTTAAACGCACCCTTTCTTTCTATCACTTATTTTCCTAAAATAAGTATACGAAAAAGAGACTTCCATAAGAAGTCTCCTTTCGTTAATCAGTTTAAACCCAGAGGTTAAGGTTTATTTATAAGATCCCTGATAGATTGCAACACAATCTTCATCAGTAAGCTTATACATATCATTCTCGAAGTTAATTCCAAGAGTAGCTCTTGCATTTTCAGCCATCTTTGGAAATTCCTCAGGTGTAATTCCATAATCAGACATTTTAAGTTCTGTTACATTACAGTCTTCCTGTAATTTAACAAGCATTGTTATAAAATCTTCTGGTTTTTTTGCATCTTCCATACCCATAAGCTTTGCCATTTCAATGAAACGATCATCACAGACATGCTTATCGATAAAGAAACTATAAAATGCTTTTGAAATCATAATAAGACCGGCTCCATGAGGAAGCTTCTCATGATATGCCGAAAGTGCATGCTCAAGCGGATGTGCACTGACGCATGTTCCAACTGTCATCTGTATGCCTGAAAGATAACTTCCGAATGCAACATTACTCATTGCCTCAATGTTTTCAGGCTCACGAATTGATGTAACAAGATTGCATGACACATTTCTGATTGCCTCTGCAGCAACCATCTTGCTGAATTCATTTCTATTTGCGGAAATATATCCTTCAGTAGAATGGAATAATGCATCAAATCCCTGGTATGCCTTGAATGCAGCCGGAACACTTGTCATCAATTCAGGATCAACGATCGCAAGGACCGGCATAGTTCCTGTACCAAATACTCCTGTTTTCTCCTGGGTATCCGGATTGGTAATAACACCGCCGCCGTCAGTCTCTGAACCTGTACCGGCTGTTGTTGTAATAGCCACGATTGGAAGTGATGGCATCGGTGGCCACTGTTTCTTTCCTGTTCCAAACATAACATAATCCCAGAGATCATCACTCTCATTAGTTGCCATAATGCCGATTGCTTTCGAAGCATCCATTACGCTTCCGCCACCTAAAGCAACGATAAAATCACAGCCATTCTCTTTCGCAAATTTTCCGCCCTCTTCAACAACAGGCTTTGTAGGGTTTGAACCCACTTTATCAAAAATAACATATTCCACATTACTTTGCTTCAATTCGTTCTCGAGTCTGTCTAAATATCCGTTTGCACGTGTAGATTTACCATTTGAGATAACAACCAATGCCTTACTTCCATGAACAGCTCCCATTGGTGTATTTATCTGTGTATGAAGTTCATTTAATTTACCTGCTCCAAATAACGCATTTGTTGGTATTGAAAAATTAAAACTCATTATTTCTTCTCTCCCTCCGGAAAAATGATCTTAAAAACAAAGAAAAATATTATCATAGATACTCCACCTGTAATAAATGTAACAAGAATATTGTATATTGCAGGCGGTACATAAACAGCCGCGATAGGCATCCACAGATTATTCAGTCCATTGCATATCAGTGATATGACTACCCATGCCAGAAAATACCAGATTGCCTGATATACCGGATTGCCCTTACTTTTAAATGTGATATTTCTCTGTAAAGGAAAATTGATGCACTGTGCAAGAAAAGATCCTGTTTCATAACTTATAAAATAACCGAGACCACCACCTATCATCACTGCACCCGATGCATCTCTTAGTACATCATATCCCAACAGGCTCCATGTAAATTTTACACCAAGTATATTCATATTTTTTCTTGGCCACATAAATTCTGTTCCGGCAAGTCCTATTCCAAGGATGTGAGGCATAAACGTAAATACCAGATACTGAAATATTGTCACTCCCATGCTAAAAACGAAGAAATAAAATATCTGATATACCCATTTGGATAATTTAGGATGTTTTTCTGTAAATGATTTCCAAAATTCCATTTCATTTTCCTCCGTTTGAATTAAGTTTCTTTATATACTTTTTATTGAGTCTCCTGTTTCTGAAAAATCCTGTAATAACAATTCCGAATCCTTTGAAAAAATGACCGTTTACAACCATCATTACACCGTCTATCATTTCCATACTTACAATTCCGCCTGTCATTTTGGCAATTGCCCTGAATGGAATATTGTATTGGAATAAAAGATTTAGGTCGGTCTTACCCAGCTCTTCATTTTTTTTCAACTTATTTGTAAGTATTTTATAGATAAAACGCGCAAGAGCACTCTTGGCATAATACATCTGGCAGACAGCATCATTTACATCCAGCTCACCGCGCCATTTTCCATCGGGAATCGTTCTGTCAAGTAATTCTTCAAATTCTTTATCAGACACTTTCTGTATATTTCCGGAAAAATATGATCTTTTGAATATGGATATTCTGTTGTTGTACCGTCAATATTTATCTGCCCTGTATGCCTTATATCCTGACAATCCGCTCCGACCATCACCTGATATTCTCCGGCTTCGACTTCCCATTTTGAAGTAATGATATTCCAATATCTGAATGTTTTATCATCAAAATCTATATTTATATTTCTGCTTTCACCAGCCTTAAGAAATACCTTTTTGAAGCCTTTTAATTCCTTATCCGGTCTGAAAATCTTTGCATCCTTTTTGCCTATGTAAAGCTGGATTGTTTCTGCGCCGTCAACATCGCCTGTATTTGTCACTGTAATCCTTATGCCATCGTTATTGACGATAAGATCACTGTACTTGAAATTTGTATAAGATAATCCATAGCCAAACGGATACAGCACTCTTATGTTTGCTGTATCATAATATCGGTAGCCGACAAAAATTCCTTCCCTGTATTCAGAGTTTCTCTCCACACTTGGAAAATATCTCAGGGAAGGTGTATCCTCATATCTGACCGGATATGTTTCATTGAGCCTGCCTGACGGATTTATTTTGCCTGTTATTATATCAAGCATAGCTTGGGCTCCGGCCTGTCCGTACAGGTAACCGTGAATGATGCCCTTAAGGCAATGATGCCATGACATTTCTATTGCTGATCCTGCACTTAGCACACCTACTATATTTTTATTTACCTTTACCAGTTTCTCAAGCAAATGTATCTGATTCTGCGGTATTCTCATGTGATTTCTGTCCACACCCTCAGATTCACTAAGTTCATCGAGTCCGAAACAGTAAATAACCACATCAGCCTGCTCTGCCAGATCAATTGCTGCTTTTTCCATGATAGCATCTATTCCGCCTGAACGAAGATAACCTCTTGTGCATCCTACAACATGAAGTGTAGTATTATTGATCAGCATATTCATGTGCTCTACAGAGGTTGCATTCACAACTGACGAACCCGAGCCCTGATATCTCGGAACATAAGCAAAATCACCTATAAGAGCCACCCTTGTATCCGGTTTAAGCGGCAGTATATTGTCACTGTTTTTCAATAATACCGCACTCTCGGCAGCGGCTCTGTAAGCCAGATCATTATGCTTTTTAAATCCTTTATCATCTATTTTTTCTCGTTCCTGTGAAAGCTCAAAAACTGCCTCAAGCATGCGGTCAACGCTGTTATCAATAGTGCTTTCCTTAATTCTGCCTTCTTTTACAGCTTTTATAAGCTGCCTTGCCGAATCAAGTCCGGGATTTGGCATTTCCAGATCAGATCCTGCCTGTACACCTTTAACATGATCATTTGATCCGCCCCAGTCAGTTATCACTATGCCGTCAAATCCCCATTCATCACGCAATATATCAGTAAGAAGATGTGCATTTTCGTTGGCATATGTTCCGTTTACCTGATTGTAACTTGTCATTATCGCCTTCGCATGACCTTCCTTAACAGCTATTTCAAAGCCTGTCAGATAAATTTCCCTGAGCGTCCTCTCATCGACAACTGCATTCATAGCCATTCTTCTTAGTTCCTGGCTGTTTACCGCAAAATGTTTCGGACATGCATATACACCCTGGCTCTGTATGCCTCTTATATATCCGGCTGCCATTTTTCCTGCAAGATATGGGTCTTCTGAAAAATACTCAAAATTTCTGCCACAAAGCGGATTTCTCTTGATATTAAGTCCGGGGCCAAGGACGATATCAACACCCTGTGTATTGGCTTCCTGTCCAAGCGCCTGCCCTATCTTATCTCCAAGCTCCGGATCCCAGCTGTTTGCAACCGTTGCAGCTGTTGGGAAGCATGTGGCAGGAAGGGAGGGATTGAGACCAAGATGGTCTCCTGTCCCTGCCTGCTTACGAATGCCATGAGGTCCATCAGAACAGTAAATTGAAGGTATTCCAAGCCTGTCTAGATTCCATGTCTGCCATTCGCCTTTGCCGCTTAATAATGCTGCTTTTTCTTCTAAAGTCATTTTATCTATGATTTCTTTATGTTTCATCTTACTCACCATCGGTTACGATAATCTGATCATTATTTCTTTTCTTACGGTATCTGATGATCAAAGCTGCTTCTGCTGCAATTAAGAGTACAGCCAGAATCGCATCTGCTGCATAGATCATTTTAAGCCATCCCGGAGTCTCACCCGGCACATAATTTTCATACGCAGAACTGTTTACTGTTGTATACAGAATGTTTTTAACAGCTTTTCTCATGGCGATAACTGATGTAGCACTAAGATCTGTCATGATAGCATCATTTCCTGCTGTTCCGAGCATCATGTCGGTTCCTCCTCTTACAGCTCTGTCTGCATCCATATATCCATAGTTGCCAAAGTAATCTGATATAACCATTCCTTTGTATCCCCATTCACCTCTCAGCACATCATTAAGCAGCTGTGTACAGCTTCCTGCCCACTCTGTACCAAGGAAATTGTATGAAGACATGACAGCTATCTTTCCATCCGGATATGCTTTTATGGTATCCTCAAATGGTTTGAAATATATTTCACGCATTGCCTGCTCATTGCTCCAGGTCGTAAGGAATGCATTTCTGTTTATCTCCTGCTCATTTAAAACAAAATGTTTGATAAACGGATACATTCCGGCATTTACTATTCCTTCAACCTCTGCTTTTGCCATTTCCGCACTTAATTTACTGTCCTCTGAATAATATTCAAAGTCACGTCCACCGAATGCACTTCTGTGAATATTCATAGATGGTGCATACCAGCCGGTTACATGATAATCCGCAAATTCCTGTCCCATGGCCTCAGAAAATGCTACTGCAAGCTCTGTATTCCATGTCTGTGCCAATATTATCTCTGAACAGAAACCTGTTCCGAATATTCCAAGAGTACTAGAGTTTACTCCTGCCGGTCCGTCTGTATCAAGAATACGTATCTTGTCAATAGATCTTACTGCAATATTCTGATGTCCGCCAAAGGCTATAAGGTCAACCATCTCGTCTACCGTCATCTCATCAAGCAGATCTTCCCAGCGGTCATCATCGTAAGAAGCTCCCCTCAGGTCAAATAACTCTAGACCATTGTCAGCTCCTGTTGTAGGCATCTTATCGTCATCATTATCATAATCGGTCGGATCATATGTACCGTTTCCATAAATGGTTCCGTCTAACTCAAAATTTGTCGGAGCTGCTGTCGCTGTATCATAATTTGCAAATCCGTCTTTTCTTGAAAGATATGTAATATCACCTTCCACAAAATCAAATTTGTTGTCAGCAACTTCCACATCTCCGTTGTGCTTATTATTCTCATCATATACGATATCTTCTGCCACATTGTAAGTCTTTGAATCCACAACATTATGGCTGTCTGTTCTTAAACTGATATCATAATCCCCATGCTCTAATACATAGTGTCCTGCTCCGTATGTGTCATATGAAGCCATATCCTCATCACTGAATGTCAGTGTCACTGTCTCTGACTCCCCCGGCTCAAGAAGATCTGTCTTGTCAAATGCAAGCAGATTAACACTTGATTTTTCTATTCCGCCATTATAATACGGTGGGTCATAATAAAGCTCTACTACATCTTTTCCTGCTGTGTCACCTGTATTTGTAACAGTCACATCTACACTGATTCCATCGTCTGAAGCCCGGAGCTCGCCCATTGTTTCATCAAAAGTCGTATAACTGAGACCATATCCAAACGGATACATAACCGTATCATCATAATTGATAAGTCCTTCATCCGCTGCTGTCTCGTAAAATCTATATCCTACATAGATACCTTCAACATAGTCTACAAATGATACGATTCCGTCAGCTCTCTCCCACGCTTTCTTAGCTGCGTCGGAAACTTTATCTGTGTTTGTATAAGCAAAGTGACCTATGTTATTGATATAAGGAGCCTTGTTTATATCCTTAAGCCATGTATCTGTTGTTTTTCCTGACGGGTTGACCTCTCCCGATATGATATTTCCGAGTGCATTAAAACCTGTTGCACCTGCTCCGGCACATAAAAGTACACTCTTGATCTGCTCATAATCGTTTGTCCAGCCAAGCTCCATCGCATTTGCACCATTGTATACAACGATTACATCATCAAAATTACTGCATACGAGGTCTACAAGATCCTGCTCTGTTTTACTGAGTTCCAGATATGACTGTCCGTCTTCAAAATCATCATAATCTTTTGAATTATTTGTATAAGTTCCTTTTGTGTACTTAGTTCCTATATCCATGGTAGAACCATCCATTATAGGTCCCATATCTATTGGAAGATCAGTTCCTTCACCTCCGGTTCTCGAGAGAACGATCATCGCTACATCAGAGAAGTCTTTTGCATCATTTATGATCTTATCGGAATAATCAGCTGCCGGAACCTCAGGAAGTGTCCAGTCCTGACCATCATTGATGCTGATCACCGGTCTGTCCTGTCTGTACTCAGTGTACATATCAGACAGCTCACTGTTTGTCTCAAAACCTGCATTTTCAAGTCCTTTAAGTATTCCTACCGCTGTAGTAGCATCGACTGTTCCGGATCCTGTTCCTCCATATACCGGATTAGTTGATGACCAGCCGAATACATTGATCTTCTGTGGTACGATCGGTAGGAATGGATTATCATTTTTTGTCATTACCACACCCTCATTAGTCACATCTTCAATCACTTTTTTTGAATTGTCGATATGACCCTGATCAAGAGTTCCTTTGTCCGATAACACGACATTCAACGTGTTGTACAAAGTTTCTGCAGCAGCCACATTTAATGTAACTACTGTTATGAGTAAGAAAGCAAAGAATGACTGAAATCGTATCATTCTCTTTATCAGTTTTTCCTTCTTTCTTACAATGATCATAACCGCGATCATAGCTATAAACGCGATTGCAATGATGATCAGATGTGTTCTGACCATGTTAATAACACTTATGACATCTTCCCATGCCACTTCAACGTTACCCATACGTAATCCTCCTTTTTTCATGTATGTTTCGTTGAAATGACTATATCAAAAAAGGAACCTCAAAAGTGCACTCTGGTTTTCTTGGTCCCTTTTCTGGTAAAACTGGTATTTTATTGTTCCGGAAAAAATATAATGTCCGTTATAAATTTCATTTTATCTGTTCTCATAAGCATGGTTCCATGGTAATGATCCACGATGTAGCGTATGCTCTTTACTCCGAATCCATGATAGTTTTTGTCTTCTTTAGTTGTAACCGGCAATCCATCATCAAATGTGATTTGCTCATTGCAGTAATTCTCAATATGAATATGTGCTCCCTTATTTTTCTCTTTAACACTGATACTGATAATACGCTTCTCATCATCCTCCTCTTTTATAACACTTTCTATGGCATTATCCATCAAATTGCCAAACAAAGCATAAACGTCCGTAGTTTTCATAAAGTTTAGCATACTTCCATCAACCATAGTACTGAGCTTTATTCTATATTCTGTACACAGAATGCTCTTTTCCGTAAGAACAAGATCTAATGCTTCATTGCCTGTCTGAAAAATATTATCATAAATGGCAAGTGCATTTCGCACATCATCAACATATTTCTTCTGCTCGTCAGCATCCTCTATTCTCGTTATCTTTGAAATCCTGTATTTAAGGTCATGGCATTTTATATTGATGATATCAATAGTTTCTTTCGAAAGCTTCTGCTTTTCTCCCATATTATTTATCATCTGCTCCATCATCTCTTTCTCACGGATGATCTGGTTCTGCCTTGACATATTAAATGCCATAAATACTGCCAGTATGCAGCATACAATCGCATACATTTTGCAAAAAACATTCTGAAGCCGGCTGCTGTCACCGCTAAACATTGTACTGTCCACCAGCACACTATTTACAACAACTATAAACAGGATCACAAGTGCAAGTGTTATCATGCGTATATCCTTCTGCTTGTGCTCTGATTTTCCTTCATAATGCCTGACAATAAAAAAATACGCTGCTGCCGATATAACAATATATGGTAAAATACGTATCACAATAAAATCAATGTATACATTTAATTTCATGTCTATTATCTGCTGTATTATTGTAATAAACGCATAAGCAATATGCTGCGTTGCATATCCGCATATTCCCGCAAACAATATTTCCTCAACTTTATCTTTAAAACATATTGCCATAGAAAGCAGGCTGCACGCAAATATACCAATATAGTAAACAATGGATATAACAGGATTTTCCCACGGAACAGCCGATAAAAGTTCAAATATCAGTAGTGAAACCGAAAAATACATACATATTGCCGCCACTGCTTTTATTATGAAATGCTTTCTTCGTTCAAATGCAAACGTGTAAATACTTTCTGTTATAAGAAGCTGGATACAGAAACGTATACAAGATATAATCTGCATATTTGTCATTAGAAATCACCTCCCAGATATCTCATAAAATCATCCTTAAATTTCTTCTTTCGCTGTCTGCTTATAGGCAGACACACATCCTCAATCCATACACTGTCTTTGCACATTTTTGAAACATATTTCAGATTTACAAGACAACCATTTATGCATTTTGAAAAACCTTCCCCCTGCAATTTGTTTTCTATATCGATCATAGTCCCTCTCGCCTGAAACTCACCCTGCTTTGTGTGAAATACAAGATAATTTTTGTTTTTCTCTATATACAATATCTGAGAGACTTTTATTTTCATTACAGAATCATTGTCATGTACGATTATTGTTTTATCCTTATTAAGTTCCAAAGAACGCATTGCCTTTTCCAGCTTGTCCTTAAATACATAATAGCTTATCGGTTTAACAATAAAATCAATCGCATCAACCTCATAGCCATGTATGGCATATTGAGCCATATTAGTCACAAAAACAATAGCTATTCCGGAGTCGAGTTTTCGAAGCTTTCTGGCTGCTGTCATTCCATCCATATGAGGCATCTCAATGTCTAAGAAAACTATATCGAGATTTCCACGATACTCTTCTATAAAATTCAGACCATCTGTATACTGTACAATCTCAAAATTTGTATTTGTTTCATTCTTGTACGTATTGATAAATTCGCATATCATCTTCTGATGTTCCAAGTCATCATCAATTAACCCTACACGTATCATAAAACCTGCTCCTTCATATATAATATATAAGCCGCAGCAATCAAGCTGCGGCCTGAAAAGATTAACATTAATGTATAAAATTGGTAAATACAAAAGCCGGTGCCTGTGGCATTTCTATTCCCATCTTTGATGCAACATTTTTGCAGTTGATAAAATATGCCATATTGTTGCCAAGCACCTGCATAACCTGCATTCCCTCAAGATCCTGCTTTACTTCGTCAGGATTTGTTCCATGTACCATATTCCAATATGTTGTCCTCCTTGTTTTCTTTTCATCTTACAGGCATATTATAAATCCCATATACCTATAGGAGAAGTTTCTCTTAGTTTTGAGTCATTAACCTATCGGTTATCACTGTTTCTGCTTATCAAACAGCCAACTCATTATAGCCTTATCCTGAAAAAATTATTTTTCTTTTGTCCATATATCCACCTTCCTTTTCGTCTTATCTCGTCTTGTACTTTTTCATAAGCAAACCGGCATAATATCCGATGAATGCTATAAGTATCATTACAGCCAGATAATCTGCCATAAAAAACAGTACGCTTTCCGTGTAATCATAAAATACAAAATGCATTTTCATCAACAGATAATCACCTATCTGTCTTTTTATGAACGCATACACACCATATACCGCCAATATAACCGCAATCGCCCTCGCAATCCATTTTCTTACCGCTGACGGCTGTTTGAAAATCCTGCCTACCATTATAACCGCCATATTCCAATGCATTCCCAGGTGAAGCGACATAATTATAAGTCCCCAATATGCACAAAACATATGTACCTGTCTTGCCATCATATATGAGCCTTCAATTCTTACCATGCCAAATATATGATCAGACAGCAGTATTCCGCTTATCATAGAGCCTATCATAAGTATAAACATGATCATCGCCAGTGCTGTCTGCACACCCCTGAAAAGAGTGTATTTTCCTTTTGCGACTGTTGCCAGCCATTTGCGGTTTAAAATATGATGCGCTATAAAAAGCACAAACATCGCCATGCCTATCCATTCATGTAGGGTCTCTCCAAGCAGACTGTATGGCATGAGAAGAAGCAGGCATGCTGTCATGCCTATATCTATCATAATCTTTACTGTCAGTTTTTTGTTTTTCATCATATACCTCTTATCCTATGATATCTATTTTGTGTTTTCCTGCCAGAATGATACTGCACGGTCTATCCAGCCCTCTGCCACGGTTTTCTGTCCCAGTCCGAAGCCATGTGAGAGTCCTTTAAACACCTCTAATTCGGCATTTGTCCCATTCTTCTTTATCTGTGAAATGTATCTTTCCATACTCCTGTAAGATGCAATTCCATCACTCATTCCCACACACGCATATGTAGGCGGTTCATTTCCTGTCACTACTGAAAGCCCTGTATACTGCATAATTACCGCAGCCGGTGCCGGATAACTATCCTCCCCAAAATATGCAGTTCCGTATGATCCAAGCCATGCTGCCATTCTCGCCCCGGCAGATCCTCCCCAGAGAGAATAGTCAGTCATATCTATCTGCAATTCGTCCGCATTCTCGTACAGATATGCTATCGCTCTTGCCAGATCTTCACAGGCAGTCTGCGCACCCGGTCTGTAGATCAGGGCAAACGCATTATATCCTTTTTTTGAAATCTCCAATGCTTGTGGAAAGCTGTCATGTATACCTGCAACATACACAAATCCACCACCCGCATTTATTATAGCTGTTTTTTCTCCTGCATTTCCCCTGAAAAAGAACAGACCTGTATTCCTTTTTTCAGGATCCGCCTGCATCTCATCTTCACTGTATATATTATAAAAAATCCTGTTACCACTCTCACTCTGATTTTTCATATAATTTACAATCTCAACTGTTTTATCTGTATTTACCTCACTGTACCACGGCAGTATGGAACTTACCTCTGAAAGCTTTAAGTCATCATCTATTTTAAAATCAGTTGGAAAAATAAGTCTGCCGTAATCCTCAAATACCGGATCATTTATCACATCACTTATCCTGCTTTTCGCTGTATATCCGCCCTTTATATCGTACAATGAATCATTGTTCCAAGTCATATCATTGCTCCCTTCGCTTTGAGTATTTTGAGTATTTTCGGCATCAGTCTGCTTTTCCCGATTGGTTCTCCCACATGCACTAAAAGTAGTGATCACCAAAGCACATGCGATTATCATAATCTTTATACGCATAACATACCCTCCGTATTTCTTTCGGATAAAGTATATAGAAAACGAGACTCCCTAAGAAGTCTCGTTTTGTTATGCTGTATAAACCATAAGGTTATGCCTTTATTTTGTTTATGGCTTTTATTAGACGTCTGACCTTTTCAGATGGCTCCTTTGAGTGTAGTATGCCAAACGGCATGGTATAATCCCACTCAACCGGAATAATCCTTATAAGCGGGTGAACACTCTCCCAGCTTTTGAATGCAAGGAGCACTTCATTATTGTTCTCACACCGGTTAAATGCTTCTATATTGTATAAATCAAAATCTACTATGTTTATATCCGGATTCTTAACAGCAATAAAATCCCTTAATTTATCGCCATAATAGCTCCAACCTCGCTTCATAAGCATAAGATTTTCACCCTTTAGATCATCTAGTGTAATCTTTTCCTTCTTTGCCAGCCTGTGATGTATCGACACTGCCACGCAAAACGGCTCTCTTGATATCTCTGTTGCATCGCACCCTCTGAGTTTAAGCATGGTTTCATCAAATATACCTGCAACCACATCAATATTCTGCCCCAGATTTGCCAGTATTTCTCTTGCATTCTCGATCGTATTTTCAAATGTAATAAGCTGGAATTTCATATCCGGATATATTTTTTGTATCTTTGGCCAAAGCTCGACAAAGACAGCCGGAGGAGTCATCGGAGAGACTCCTACACGTATCACATTGTCTGAAACATCCATTGCTTCCTTTGCACGTCTTATCGAATCTTTGCAGTAACCTACTATATATTTTGCATCATTATATATAGACTGTCCGGCATCTGTCACAACCAGACCTCTGTGTGTTCTTGAAAAAAGTTTCAGATCAAGACTTGCTTCCAGCGAATTTATCTGTTTTATAACTGCCGTTGGTGAAATGTAAAGCTTTTCTGCTGCCTTACTGAAACTTCCCGACTCCACCACACATATAAATGTATCAAGCTGTGGATTGTACATCATTTCTGGGTCACTCCTTTTTATTTCATTTATCTACTTCTTTCATTATTTTTGTCTTACATAAATTAAAAGAGAATGCCACA
>OGOP01001535.1_pt1 | contig 15895 bp, 9 predicted proteins | sample 1552591 | NCBI WGS metagenome assembly OGOP01 (sample SAMEA2580120, study PRJEB22360) | human gut metagenome | biome: human gut; feature: human-associated habitat; material: faeces | place: Denmark | collected 2008/2010 | reverse complement strand
TCAGTGTTACGCCCTCTTCTGCCTTTGCGGTCAGTTGGGAGGCGTCGACTGTTCCGTTTTCAACGGCAACGCTGTGGGCGTTGAGCGCGATGTTGCTGTCCATTGTCTCGCCGTTGAGGTCAACGATCACGTCTTTTTTGCTCAGGTCTGCGCCTGAAGCCAAAAGGTCTTTGAGTTGGCTTACGCCTTTTGCATTGAGCACCTCATAGTTGTTGTCTGGGTTATTGAATCCCGGAGCGATTACAACGTTGAAGTTGGCAGTGTTGGTGAGCAACGAACCGTAGATGTTTGTGCGGTAGTTGCGTTGCACAGGCACGTTGGTGAACGTGCGGTTTGTCAGCGTGTAGTCAAACGCGATGTCGACAGTTTCTTTGTCCTTCGGCACGAGCACGTACGACATCGACAGATATTTGTAATCTTTGCTGTTTACTGAAAATTTAGAGTCCTCTGTAGGAATCGGTTTCTTTACGAATGTCGCAGTGACAGGGTCGCTGACCTCTCCTGAGAGAAGGTTGAGCGTTTTGTAGGTTGCCACTCCGATTGTCGACTCTGAAACGGTGTAGCCGGCAGCTGCCGCTGCGTCAAAGTCGTCTGTTCCGATGTTGATTTGTGCGAACGGACGGCGGAGTTCCTGCGAAATGCTTATGTTGCCGCTAACCTTCAGCGCTTTCTTCTGACCGAAGAATGCGTCAAGATTGTCGGTGTTGTTTTCGGCATTGGCGTAGTTGACGGTTACAGTCTGGTTTTCAGAGTTGAACGTGTAAACGTTGTCGCCAGGAGCGTCGGCCCAGAACACGAAGTCGTATTCCTTGCCTGTGGTCAGCTGCAAGGAGATGGTGGTTTGCAGACCAGTCATTGTGGCTGTACCCTCGAGTTGTCCCTTAGTGCCGTCGGCTTTTTTGCAGACTGCAAGTCTTGTCGTAGTGCCTTTTTCATAGACGGCATAGTGCAGCTCGGTGGCTTTTGTGCCGTCGGCAAATGCACGGGTGCCCATGTCGCCAGGCAGCTGGGCTGTGATTGTCACAGTGCTTTCAGCGCCGGCTTTCAAATCCGATGTCTGGTCATCGGCGCAGGATGTTGCCATCAGCATCAATGCCGACATGGCAACAGTTGAAAATAATATCCTTTTCATAGAGCACATAAATTATAATAATTGATATTAAATTGCTTGTTTCTTCTTTGTTTTTTATCTTGATTACAAGTCGCAGATTAATAAACCTGTGTTCCGTCAACAAACACTTGGCTATGTTTCTCTGTCTTGTCTTGCTTCACATTCCAGAGGCTATTGCCGCTCTTTGAGCCAGTGCCGAAGCCTGTCGCCGTGCAGTTGTTGATGTTAATAACATATGTGCCCGGGATACGCGAGGTGTCAACTTCGATGGCTGCCTTGCCATCAACTGGCGAAGAAGCAATAAACTCGCAGTTGTTGAACGTGGCATTCTGATCAGGATTGGCACCTTCATTATAAATCAGAACACACCTGCCGGCGCACTCAAACCGGCAGCTGTTGAACGTGATGTCCTTTGAGCCATAAGTCCAAATGTTGTAGAAGTCGCTTGATGTCTGCTTGAACGTACAACTGTTGTATACAGCCTCCTCAGCATAAGAGAATGGCGTGCCTTCGATCACGCAACCCGTATAGGTCACAGCTTTTGCATGTTGGATGCCTGTATAGTCTGTGTTAGGCGATTTCACTGTCACGCCAGAGAAGCCGATTGTCTTGTCGCTGTAATTGATAGCTTGAGGAATGGAGATAACCGTTGTTTCGTCGCCCGAGAAAGTGACACCTTCAGCAACGGTTGCAGGAAGCGTATAAGTGGTGTTCTCCTTCAATTTAATCACGGCGTTCGGAGTCTTGGCGGCTGTTGCCAATTCGGTCTGTGTTGAAGCCGTGATTACATTGTGATTATAGTCTGGGTCGTTGAATCCCGGAGCGGTTACAACGTTGAAGTCGGCAGTGTTTGTGAGCAACGATCCGTAGATGTTTGTGCGGTAGTTGCGTTGCACAGGCACGTTGGTGAACGTGCGGTTTGTCAGCGTGTAGTCAAACGCGATGTCGACAGTTTCTTTGTCCTTCGGCACGAGCACGTACGACATCGACAGATATTTGTAATCTTTGCTGTTTACTGAAAATTTAGAGTCCTCTGTAGGAATCGGTTTCTTTACGAATGTCGCAGTGACAGGGTCGCTGACCTCTCCTGAGAGAAGGTTGAGCGTTTTGTAGGTTGCCACTCCGATTGTCGACTCTGAAACGGTGTAGCCGGCAGCTGCCGCTGCGTCAAAGTCGTCTGTTCCGATGTTGATTTGTGCGAACGGACGGCGGAGTTCCTGCGAAATGCTTATGTTGCCGCTAACCTTCAGCGCTTTCTTCTGACCGAAGAATGCGTCAAGATTGTCGGTGTTGTTTTCGGCATTGGCGTAGTTGACGGTTACAGTCTGGTTTTCAGAGTTGAACGTGTAAACGTTGTCGCCAGGAGCGTCGGCCCAGAACACGAAGTCGTATTCCTTGCCTGTGGTCAGCTGCAAGGAGATGGTGGTTTGCAGACCAGTCATTGTGGCTGTACCCTCGAGTTGTCCCTTAGTGCCGTCGGCTTTTTTGCAGACTGCAAGTCTTGTCGTAGTGCCTTTTTCATAGACGGCATAGTGCAGCTCGGTGGCTTTTGTGCCGTCGGCAAATGCACGGGTGCCCATGTCGCCAGGCAGCTGGGCTGTGATTGTCACAGTGCTTTCAGCACCGGCTTTCAAATCCGATGTCTGATCATCGGCGCAGGATGTTGCCATCAGCATCAATGCCGACATGGCAACGGTTGAAAATAATACCTTTTTCATAGAACACATAAATTCAATAGTTCGTTAAAAAATTATACATAGGCTAAGCGGCATCCACCGCCAAGCCAAAGAGTTCTTTGACAAGTTTAGCATTTAAAGTCTTGTTCGGGTCAATTCCGCTCAGGTCAAAAAATCTTTTTATGAAATGAGCGTTGACCATCAGAGACTTAATTTGACCGATAGAAAAAGGTATCTTCGTCTGCTTCTTGAGCACCTTTGTGATGTTGACGGCAGCAAGCGAAGCGTTGTAGGCAAAATCCAAGGCCTTTTCATCGCGAGCCTGACAGTCGAGCAATCCTGTGAACTGGTGACCATCACGGAAACAGAACTCAATCTGGAACCGTGTCCGGTAAATGTCATATACATCTTTGCCGCTGACAGAGGTATCGGTCGAGAAATACAGTCGGTGTCCGCCACCGGGCAGGTAATGGATTACCAGCCGGATTTTCTGTTTAAGGGACTTACACCATGCCACAAGTTCAAAGGCTTCGCCCTCCTCGGGTGCGATGTCAAGCCGGGCCATTCTGCTTTTGTCGGGATTCGAAAAGTCAATCTTGCCGTCCTTGGTCTTGGGACGACCTCTTTTACCGGAACGCGGACCTTCGTAGATATAATACAGTACAGCATTGGAACGCAGACGGCTTATCAGGGAGAAACCGATTTCTTTCAGTCCCTCGACAAACGGCAGTACGGAGAAAGCTGCATCGGCAACGAGCAATGAAGTGATTTTCAATAAATCGGGACGGTACTTCTCCAATACAGACAGATACCACTGGCTCAACGTCATATCCTTGGCTTTGAGTTCTGTCGCGTTGAGAGTCTGCACGGCACGAAGCATCATCGCGTCCTTGATGTCTGCATCGATCACAGCGATACCGAGTATCTCAAGTCCGTGCTTGACAGCCGAGGCGCATCCTGACCAAAAGCGACCGATATGGTCTGTCTTCTTACCCGCTTTGGAGACATAGCTCGGATCGATGGCGACGGCCAGTCGTCTCATACCATACTGGAAACGGTCGGCGGCGAGATTCATATTGAAGCACAGCCAGCCGAAATCCTTACGGAAAGTCTGACGATAGCGTTGCTCTCCACGTCTTCCGTAGCGTCCAAGCTGAAGAAAGTTTATCTTTCGCGGTATGCACATGATTAAAATCAGTATCTCGATGATGTTTGTCTTGAAAGTTTTGTTTAACTTTGCACCGCAACCGAAGAAAGCTCTCCGGCAGATGCCCTCATATTGGTCAAGTAGTTCGAAAATCAGCATAACTTTATGTGTAGTGGAATACCTATAAAGTTACTGAATTTCAGCGACTTGGCCAAATTTTTAGTGTTAAATTTTCATGCTAAACATCATATTTTTAACGGATTAAACACTTGACTCCTCGGAGCCGTTAATAAACTCTCAAAAAATAACCGAAGTATTGATTGTAGATTTTGCGTATTCATGCGCATAAAATGTCTTGAATGCCTCAGCTCCATCAATTAATGACAAATCAGCATGATGACAGAATCGATTAAACAACAACGCTTTCAATGTTATTGGGGTGTCGCCCATTTGCTCGAATGAAATAAGTCCTGCATCAATGTATTCATTGATCATTATATGCAAAGGTTCAGAGTCACTATTGCTACTATATGCGACTTCTGAGAACTCAACCCACTTCTTTTCCCAAAACCAAAAAAAAGACTCATTGCCGCTAAATGTATTTTCTGCACTTCCGGTGTAGTAGCGGCAGTGTTTAATGCAATCGTTTCTATCCATACTGCAATTATATTGTTATTACTTAATCTCAGAGCAAGCGACAAGGCGATGGTGTACACCTTACTTGCTACAAAGATAGGCAAATATTTCCATTCGCCTATTTTGTAGTTAAACTTACTTCTTGCGCAAACCTATCGTGGACAAGATAGCAGGTGATGTGGATGGCAGTTGCCGCATGGCACGGAGATGGTTTGCAGACGCATGTGAGGATGCCAAGCAACCGGACTCTTTTTTGTTGTATGCCACTCCCTGTCCAAAGCCTAATTTGTGGGTGTGGATATTTGGATATTGGAGGCGGAATAACTATATTTGCATCGTGTTAAGGCGCAAGATAAAGGCATCGCCTATATGTTTTTGGGAGCTTTTTGTGTGAAAATGTTGCAGGGCAAAGCCTTGTGATAGTTTCTAACTTGTTTAATTGGCACGAAAACAAAGAGTGGAAAAATATATTAATTCGCATAAAAATCATAGAATAATATCCATATCAAAAATATTCAGTGGCAATGGATGCAAAAACAATGAGAAAGGTTGCGGACAATATCCGCATATTGGAGGCCGCAATGGTGGAGAAGGCAAAGTCTGGACACCCTGGAGGCTCGATGAGTGGCACAGACTATGTGAATACTCTGTATTCCAAATACATCGTCTACGACCCAGATGATGCGAAATGGTTTGCCCGTGACCGGTTTTTCTTGGATCCCGGACACATGTCGCCGATGCTTTATGGCGTTTTGGCTATGTGTGGTAAATTCTCGATAGAGGATTTGAAGAATCTGCGTCAGTGGGGCAGTGTTACGCCCGGACACCCTGAAGTGGATGTTTGCAGAGGTATTGAGAACGGTTCTGGTCCGCTCGGACAGGGACATGCAATGGCGGTTGGCGCAGCCATCGCCGAGCGTTTTATAGCAGCCCGTTTCGGTGAGGTCGTTTCGCATAAAACTTATGCTTTTATCTCTGACGGCGGTGTCCAGGAGGAGATTTCGCAAGGAGCAGGACGCTTGGCTGGATATCTTGGATTGAGCAACCTGATAATGTTCTATGACAGCAACAAGGTGCAGCTGGCGACAATGGTGGATGATGTTACATCGGAAGACACCGCTGCAAAATATCGTGCATGGAATTGGAACGTAATTGAGATTGACGGCAACGACTCTGACGAAATCTGCAAGGCTCTGGATCAGGCTTTGAAGGAGGACGAGCGTCCTACGCTGATTATTGGCAACACGGTGATGGGCAAAGGATGTGTCGATGCCGATGGCAACAGCTTTGAGTTCAAGTGCAGCACGCATGGCAATCCTTTGAGCAAATCAGGCGCAAGCTATGAGATGACAGTCAAGAATCTGGGTGGAAATCCGGAAGACCCATGGGCTGTCTTTGAAGAGACTAAGGCGCTTTATGCCGCCAGAAAAGAGGAGCTGAAGGCAATCGTTGCCGAACGCCGTGCGAAATTTGACGCTTGGGCTAAGGAAAACCCGGAGGATGCGGCGGAACTGCAGTCGTGGATTGACGGCAAACTCCCGGAAATCGACTATAAGGCAATCGCCCATAAACCTAACATTGCTACGCGTGCGTCGTCGGCAGATGTGTTGACTGTTTTGGGTGAGAAAGTAAAGAATATGATTGTGTCATCAGCCGATTTGTCAAACAGCGACAAGACTGAAGCGTTTCTCAAAAAAGCGGGCAGCGTGATTGCTCCCGACAATTATGGCGGAAAATTCCTTCAGTCGGGTGTGGCTGAATTGACAATGGCTACGGTGATGAACGGCATCGCTCTTCATGGTGGCTTGCTCTGCGCTTGCGGCACATTCTTTGTGTTCTCTGACTATATGAAGCCGGCAATCAGAATGACTGCGCTGATGCAATTGCCGGTGAAATACGTGTGGACTCACGATTCTTTCCGTGTGGGAGAGGATGGACCGACACACCAGCCTGTGGAACAAGAGGCTCAGATACGTTTGATGGAGGAGTTGAAGAATCATTCAGGCAAGAACAGTATGCTTGTGCTTCGCCCTGCCGACAGCGCGGAAACGACTGTTGCATGGAAGATGGCGATGGAAAATGTGGATTCGCCTACGGGTTTGATTCTCACTCGTCAGGATGTGGAGGACTTGCCAAGTGCCGGCGGCGACCGTTATGCAGACGCTTTGCAGATGCTGAAAGGCGGATATGCGGTTGTCAACTGCGAAAAGCCTGATGTGGTGCTTGTGGGTAACGGCTCTGACGTCATGCTGCTTGTAAAGGCTGCTGAGCAATTGAAGGAAGAAGGCGTGAATGCGAGAGTAGTTTCGGTGCCTTCGATTGGATTGTTTATGTCGCAGGAGGATGGTTATCGGAAAGCGTTGATACCTGACGATGTGCCTACTTATGGCAAGACTTCGGGAATCCCGTCTACACTGCTCCGCGTGGTTGGCTCGAAGGGCAAAATCTCGGGATTGGATCATTTCGGATACTCTGCGCCATACAAATTGCTCGAAGAGAAGTTTGGCTTTACGGTTGACGCTGTATTGGCGGAAATCCGTGATTTGTTGAAATAATTAAATTAAAAAGTAAATGATGAGTTGGCATTTGATTACCATATATATGGTTGTCGAATGCCAATTTGTCAATTGTAATGAATAACAATCAACGTATTATTATGAAATCATTTGTTAAGATGTTCGTGGTGTTGGCGGTGCTGTTGCTTACTGCCAATGTCAGAGCGCAGATGCCGCAGCAGTTGTCTGACCCTGCGGTTAGAGTCGGAAAATTGCCGAATGGATTGACGTACTATATACGCCATAATGAATATCCAAAAGGACAGGCTGACTTCCATATCGCCCAGAAGGTGGGTGCGGTGCAGGAAAACGAGGACCAAAATGGTTTGGCTCACTTCCTTGAGCACATGTGTTTCAATGGCACGAAAAACTTCCCGGACAAGTTGATTCTGACGTGGCTGGAGTCGAAGGGCGTTAAGTTTGGCATGAACTTGAACGCACACACCGGCACTGATGAGACGGTGTATGATATAATGAACGTGCCTGTTCAAAAGAAGGAGGTTGTCGACTCTTGTCTGCTCATCCTCCACGATTGGGCTGACGCGTTGACGCTTGCCGACGAGGAGATTGAGAAGGAGCGTGGCGTCATCCATGAGGAGTGGCGTATGGGCAACGGTGCGGTTTCGAGAATCCTCAATCGCCATGCCGCAGAACTTTATCCAGGCACAAAATATGCTACCCACGACGTGATTGGCAGCATGGACATTATCGACAATTTCAAGCCACAGGTGCTCCGCGACTATTACGAGAAATGGTATCGTCCGGATTTGCAGGGTATTATCGTTGTCGGCGATGTTGATGTCGACGCTGTCGAGGCAAAAATCAAGGAGTTGTTCTCGCCTATAAAAATGCCTGAGAATCCAGCAAAATTTGAGTATCAGGTGCTTGGCGACAACGAGGAGCCTATCGTTATTTCCGATAAGGACAAAGAGATGCCTGCCAACGTGTTGTTTGTGGCGCAGAAGTATGATTTTTTGCCGAGAGAATTCCGCAATACGGATATCGGAATCCTGATGGAATATATAGATTTCATCATCAATCAGGTTCTTAACGAGCGACTCACGGCTATACAGCTGTCGCCTGACGCTCCGTTTAGCGCTTGTGATGCAGCAATGAGCAATTTCTTGTATGCCAACACTAAAGGGGCATTGCTGTTTCAGGCAGTGGTAGGCGACAAAGGTTCGGAAGCCGCTTTGCGTGCGGTGCTGACAGAATTGAAGCGTATGCAGAAATTCGGCTTTACGGCAGGCGAGTATGAGCGTGCCCGTAATGAGTATGTCAGTGCGTTGGAGAAACAATACAACAATTTCAAGACGTCTAAAAATGACTATTTCACCCAGATTTATATCAATAATTTCATCGAGTCGAATCCGATAACTGCGGTCGACTATGAATACAACACGATGAAGAACCAGTTTGCGATGCTGCCGGTTGACCAAATCAACGCATATATAAAAGAGCAGTTTGTCCCGGGTAAGAATTTAGTTGTGATGTCGCTTTGTCCGGACAAGGAGGGCGTGGCCGTTCCTACTGTGGAACAATTGAAACAGGTGATTGCCGAGGTCGACAGCGCGGAGGTGGAAGCCTATGCCGACAATCAGGTTACAGAGCCGTTGATGGAAAAGACTCCGAAGGCTGGAAAGATAAAGAAAGAGACAAAAAATGATGCCCTGGGCTATACTCAGCTTACGCTTTCCAATGGAGCGAAGGTGGTTCTGAAGAAAACAACGTTCAAGGAAGACGAAATCCGCTTGTATGCAGTGAGCAAGGGTGGAGCGTCGGTCTATGATGCAAATGACTATTCAAACGCTGTGTTCAGTTGCGATATGATTGGCAGCACGGGTCTTGGAAAGTTCAGCTACACAGATTTGCCGAAAATTCTTTCAGGCAAACAAGCAAGTGTGTCGATGGATGTCAGCGCATACGATGAGTCGGTCAGCGGACGCTCGAGTGTAAAGGATTTGGAAACTATGATGCAGCTGATGTATCTCAGTTTCACACAGCCGCGTGAAGACAAGGCTGCTTTCGAGAACATCAAGAAAATGATGATTTCGCAGGTTGAGAACGCATCCCACAGCCCTCAATATGTGTTCCAGGATTCATTGGTTACAAACCTGTACGGACACCATCCTAAGGCAGTTATCCAAAGCAAGGAGGCATTTGAGAAGGTTGATTACGACCGTGCAATTCAAATCTATAAGGAGCGTTTTGCCAATGCCGCAGACTTTACATTCTTCATTGTCGGAAACTTCGATGAGAATCAAATCCGTCAGTATGTAAAACAATACATCGCATCGTTGCCAGCCAACAAGAATTTCGAGAAGGCAGTGAACGATGGCAGAGAAATCGTAGCGGGAAATGTGCGCAAGCAATTTGTGAACAACAACGAAGGCAAACTTGCCATGCTTGCAATGGTTTGGAATATGGATATGCCGTTGACAATGAAGAATAAATTGATTGTCAGCATTACAGGTCAGTTGATGTCAAACGAATTGCTCAACAGCGTCAGAGAAGACGAGGGCGCGGCATACAGCCCATATTCTGTTGGCTACATCGACAGAACATACAAAGACAATGCAACAATCCAGACGTCATTTGGCTTGAATCCTGACAAGTACAAGACCAGTGAGACTGCGACAATCAAATGTCTTGAGAAGTTGTCTAAAGACATCCCTGTGGCGGAGTTGAAGAAAATGCAGGAATATATGCTTAAAAGCTATGATGAGAACATTGTCGAAAACGGATATTGGCTCGGAGTTCTTGAGTCGTATGTCGTTGACGGCGAGGATATGTATACAGGATATAAGAAAGCGGTAGAGGAGTTGACTGTTGGCGACATTGAGAATTTCGTCGACAAATTGATCAAATCCGAAAACAGATTTGAGATACTGATGCTCCCGGAATAAGATAACCGGTTATAAAAAACAAAGACTGCGGCATTTTTTGTCGCAGTCTTTGTTTTTTTACCATCTTTGCGTCTATAATACACAAATATAAAAAGGCTCAATTTCAGACCTATTAAAGAATATTAAATTAGAATTTATGGAGCATTCGATACAGACTGTCAAAGACCGCTTCAATTCAGGTGAGCCACTTGAATATGTGTTCTTCTGGGGACACCATACGAAGTCGGGAAAGATGACCAAGGCTTGTTTCAGCCAATGGTTTCCTGCCGAATTTGTGGTGGACGATGTGGCATACAACAGCACCGAACAGTATATGATGGCGGAGAAAGCACGTGTGTTTGGAGATGATGACATACGGCAGAAGATGCTTGCCAGCAACGACCCGAAAGAGATAAAAGCTTTGGGTCGACAGGTGAAGAATTTTGACGCGGAGACTTGGAATCGTGTTGCACCGGACGTTGTTGTAAAGGGCAATCTTCATAAATTCAGACAAAATCCGGAGCTTTGCCAGTTCCTTCTTGACACAGGCGAAAAGATTCTTGTAGAAGCAAGTCCCTACGATACAATCTGGGGCATTGGAATGCAAGAGACTGAATCGGGCGTTGACAATCCTGAAAATTGGAAAGGCACAAACTTTTTGGGCTTCGCCTTGATGGAGGTGCGCGGCATTTTGAGCGGGCATTCCATTTAGAGACAACATGCATCGATAAATAAGAAATCTGCAAGTTCCTTCTCAAAGAGATAAAGAAACTTGCAGATTCGAATAAAAGAGTTGTGCTTTATGTAGCGTAAGGGTTAATTAACGTCGGTGTATTTGTTGTCTGACTCTTTCAACGCCGACAGGAAATAACCTTGCGATTTAATCAAGTTGCGAGCTTGCAGCACCATGGTCTTAGTCTCGTTGAGGATGTTGAGATATAAGACGCTGGCCTTTGTACTCATCTTTTCCTCCTTCAACCGGCGTACTTGGTTCTTGATGGCTCCGGCAATTACCGTAAACAGATCATCGCGCATGTGCAGCACCTCGTCAAGGTCGGAGAAGTCTTTGTCGCGGAGCATCGTGCTGATTTTGTTGAATATTGCGTCAACGCCGTCATTCACCTCCTTAAGGTCCATAATCTGCTCTTTGGTGAAGCCTTTATGGTGGTTGTCGATATGCTCGTATGCCGGACGCGTGCAGTGGAGGAGCGCCTTCGACACCTCGGTCAGGTAGTCGACCACCTGGATGTAGAAATGGCTTGTCTCCACATTTTGATCCTGCAGTTTCTTCAGTGTTGCCATCACATGGTGTTTGCGCTGGTTGGCTTGCTGGTAGATTTGCTCGGACTCAACCATTGTTTCCTTCAGCAAGTGTCTGTTCTCTGTGAACAAGGCTACAAGCATATGGTTGTAGATGCCCGACACGCGTTCCATCATTACGCATACCTCATGCGTGCAGGAGTAAAGCACGTCTTCATTCTGAGTCTTTTCAGAAATCAGTTCAGCAGAAGGCTGCTCTTCTTTTTTATGTTTGCCGAAGATAAGATTGCGGCAAAGAATGTATCCGCAGAGCAACGCCAGAGCGGCGAGGGCAATCCATCCGCCCCACATCAGAAGTAGTCCGCAGAGGAAAGAAAGAGTGATGCCGGCGATGGCGGTTACAAACCATCCAGTCACCACGACCATTACGCCGGTGATGCGATACACTGCGCTGTCGCGGCCCCAAGCCCTGTCGGCGAGTGACGAACCCATCGATACCATAAAGATGACATATGTGGTTGACAGCGGCAGTTTCAGCGATGTGCCAAGGCATATAAGGCTGGCGGCAGCCGAAAGGTTGACAACGGCGCGTACAAGGTCGTACGACACTGTTTTGTCGCTGTTCTCGTCAGGGTCGAATCTGCTGTTGAGCTTGTCTTGGATTTTTTGTGGCATCACAGCCTTGTAGCCTTTGTTGAGGTTTATTGCAAGGCTTACGAGTGCGCGTGAAATCATTGTTGATCCGAAACGCTCCTCCTCGTCGTTCTGTGACGATAGGTTGAGTTGTGTTTCAGCCACCTTCATGGCATCTTTCGAGAAGAAGAGCGTGATGACCATCACAGCGCCGCTTATTACCAAGAACCAGATGTTTACGTGTGCTGGTTCTGCGAGCTTGCCCATCAGCATCGAAGGATCGCCAGAGTTGCTCGCAATGGCGTAGCTGTCGAGACCGGCTATAGGCACACCGATGAAGTTTACAAGGTCGTTGCCGGCAAAGGCGAGGGCAAGAGCAAATGTCCCAGCAAGAATGGTGATTTTCAAAATGTTTACCTTCATCTGCTGCAAAATCAGCAATATGACAGATGAGATAATCCAAATTGCACCGAGCGACAATACGATGTGGTCATTGATGAGGTGGTTGAAGTCGTCGCTGATAAGCCCGGAGCTTTTCATTCCCTTGAAAATGGCGAAATAGACGATTCCAACGATTGCGAGTCCGCACCAGATTGCGCCATAGCGTCGCAGCGATTTGGCATATTTGAATGAGAAAATCACTCGCGACACGTACATCAAAATCGCTCCCACGGTGAATGCAATGACCACCGACAGCAGGATTCCGGAGATCATCACCATAGCTTTCTCTGTGTTGATGTAGTTGCCCAAGTCGGCAAACGACAGCGACGGGTCGTTCCAAATGGTGAACATTGCCACGGCAATTGATGCTCCGAGAAGCTCGAAGATGAGCGACACTGTTGTTGACGTTGGCAGACCGAGCGCGTTGAACGTGTTGAGCAGCACTACGTCTGCCAGCATCACGGCAACGAAAAGAATCATAACGTTCTCAAAAGTGAACATCTCGGGGTGAAACACTCCGTTGCGCGCCACTTCCATCATGCCGTTTGACGTGAGCACTCCAAGCAGGATGCCGGCGGCAGCCACTGTTAGGATAATCCAGCGTTTAGCCACTTTGGAACCTAACGCCGAGTTCAGAAAGTTGATTGCGTCGTTTGACACTCCGACAATCAAATCGATAATTGCAAGCACTGCGAGAATGATTACAATTACAGTGAATAAAGGACTCATAATAATGCTGTTTTATTGTATTCTATTTTTGTGTTTTCTTCAATGTGAATAAGAATTCAAGACCGGCGTATTTGTGATTGCGCGCGGTGATTTCTCCACCATGGAACATCACGGCGTTGCGCACAATAGACAACCCAAGTCCGGTTCCGCCCGACTTGCGTGAACGACCGGTGTCGATGCGGTAAAAGCGCTCGAATATCTTGTCGAGATGTTTGTCCTCGACACCTGAGCCATTGTCGTAGAAGTCGAATTTGTAGTAGCCGGAATTTTCCTCAATTGCAGAAATATAGATGTCGCGACCGCCTGAATAGGAGATTGCATTGTTTATCAAATTGCGGAAGATTGCGTCGATGAGCTGACGGTTGCCTTCGACGGCAACGTTGTCGGCAACATCTACATGGATGCGCATCCGGTTCTCTGGTTTATACTGGGCCACCTCTTCGCATATCCCATCGATAACGTCCTTGACGTTGACGGGGCATATTGCCTTTGCGTCGGTGATGCGGGTGATCAGAGTGACGTCCTCAAGCAGATTCGACAGTCGCATAGCGCTTTGGTAGCCTGATTCTATCAAATGCCGTTCGGTTTCTTTCGGGAGCTCGTTGTCGAGCAACGTCTCGAAGCAGCCGCGAATGCTCTGTACTGGGGTCTTCAATTCGTGGTTTATGTTGCTTGTGAGCTGGTGCTTGATGCGCATTTTCTCTTTTTCCTCAAACAGTGCTTCCTGCATGCTGCGGTCGCGTTCGGCAGTGCGGTCCTGCAGTTCCTTGTAGATTGCGAATATTGAGCGGGCTGCGTCGCCAAGTTCGTCATCCGACAGCTCGTCGGTGTTGAAATCTTCTATTTTCCCGTTGCGCGCGCGGTTTGCAATGTCGTGCAGTGCTTTCACGCCGAGGCTTATGCGGCTGATTGCGAAATAAAGTATGATGTTCACAATCAATGTCGCACCCAGCACAATCCAAATGTAAGCCATATCACTGCTCAACACTGCCGACAACTCAACGTTGTAGGGAAGGGCGGTGCGCACTATTGCATTTCCCCGCGCAGAGGCGGAATAGAAAAATTCGTGGTCTTTCACTTGAGAGAGACGGCGTATCGTGTAGCCATGTCCGTGTTCGATTGCATTTTTTATTTCCGGACGGTTGAGATGGTTGGCAATCTTTGAGCTGTTGTGGCTTTCAAACAACACGTTTCCTTTGGTGTCGAGCAAAGTGACGCGGATGTTTTTATTAGGTATCAGCCGATTCACAGCGTCGTTTGTCAGCTGTCTGGTTTCTGCATATTCGTTGAGTAGGATGTTGTTGTACACTTGTAGTCGTGTGTCGAGCAGTTCTACTTTGTATTCCCGCTCTCTGGAATATTGAATCGAGACAAACACGAAAACCAATATCCAGAAAAACACGTTGACTACGCTGAACAGTTTTACCTTGTAACTAAATCTTTTCTTTGAAGCCATAGCCGTATCCTTGTTTGGTTATAATATGTTGTTCATATTCTCCGAGTTTCTTGCGCAGTCGGTTGATGTTGACATCGATTGTGCGGTCGACCACATAGACGTTCTTCTCCCAGATTTTGTCGAGAATCTCGTCGCGTGAGAAGATTTTGTCGGGGTTTGAAAGGAAAAGAAACAGCATGTTGAATTCCTTTTTTGTGAGAGCAATCTCGCTGCCGTCGATTGTGCAAGTTTTAGAGATGCTGTCGAGAGACAGTGTCTTGTAGATTGCAATGGTGGGCTGCTCCGGCTTTACTCGTCGCAACAGGCTCTTTACGCGTACCACAAACTCGCGCATTGAGAACGGCTTTTTGATGTAGTCATCGGCGCCGCGCGTGAATCCGTCGATTAGCGGAGCCTCGTTGCCGAGGGCTGTGCACACGATAATCGGCACGTTGGCGACGTCGGGCATTGCTCTTACTTTGCTTACCAGTTCGAGGCCGCTGATTTCACCCATCATGATGTCAAACACCATCAGGGCATAGTCGGCAAGATGCTTTTGCAGTGCCTCCTCTGCAGAGTTGGCAATATCGACGCTGAATCCCGCCAGTTCCAAATTGATTTTCATCAATTCGCATATCGGCATCTCGTCGTCGACAACCAGAATCTTTACAGGAGTTTCCATAATATTCTAAAAGTTTATCATTAATTCCGCTACAAATTTGTCGTGGTCTGACGCGCCTATCTCCACATTGTCGCCATAGAAGTATTTTTCATAATTCAGACGTAGCTCGGCGCTCACTTTCTTGTAGTATCCCAATGTGACACCGACAGTGGCACGCTTGCGGGCGGCGTTGGTGATTTCAACCTCTCCGTTTTCATCGGTATATCCGCTGCTGTCGTCGGTCATCATGTCGAAACGGCCGAGAAATCGAACCTGTTGCATGTATTTGTTGTCGACGGGCAGGGCATACATAGCCATGGTGTTAAGGGCGTGTACTGGCTCGGCGTCGCTTTCGCAGAAATATTTGTACATGTATTCAGCCTCGACAGTGAATTTCTGGTACTTATAGCTGAGACATGCGTCATACATATTTGTCCTTATGTCTTGCGGCTTGGTGGTCATTGCGCTCACGTTTGCCTCAAAGTCTGACTTTTTGAACTTGAGATGTCCTACATATAGATAATTATTGTGTAGCCAGACATCGTCGGAGGCGGAACTGTTTCTTCCGTTATAGACACCGAATTCGGCTGTCAGCGGCACTCGCTTTGGCGCATAAGTGGCTTTGGCACCGATGTCGAAAACGTTGCCTATCTGCTTTCCGACAAACGACCTGTTGGCAAACCAACGTGTGTGTGGAGCACGTGCTGCGTCGACGGAAATAGGCAC
>OGOP01001532.1_pt1 | contig 15933 bp, 9 predicted proteins | sample 1552591 | NCBI WGS metagenome assembly OGOP01 (sample SAMEA2580120, study PRJEB22360) | human gut metagenome | biome: human gut; feature: human-associated habitat; material: faeces | place: Denmark | collected 2008/2010 | reverse complement strand
CGGCATCGGCGTGCCGCAGGTCACGGCTGTGTATGACGCAGCATGCGCGGCGGCAGAATACGGCGTTCCGGTTATCGCAGACGGCGGCATCAAGTACAGCGGTGATATCGTCAAGGCGCTCGCAGCAGGTGCAAGCGTTGTTATGCTCGGCTCCCTTGTTGCAGGCTGCAAGGAGACCCCGGGCGAGTACGAGCTCTATCAGGGCAGACAGTTCAAGGTCTACCGCGGCATGGGCTCTCTGGGCGCTATGGGTAAGGGCTCCAGCGACCGCTACTTCCAGGCAAACAACAAGAAGTACGTTCCGGAAGGCGTCGAGGGCCGTGTGCCTTATAAGGGACCGCTCGCAGATACCATTTATCAGATGGTCGGCGGTCTGCGCTCCGGCATGGGTTATGTGGGCTGCGCAAATATCCCGGAAATGCACGAGAAGGCACAGTTCGTGCGCATTACGGGTGCGGGTTTGAAGGAAAGCCATCCGCATGACATTCAAATTACGAAGGAAGCCCCGAACTACTCCATCCACGGCTGATTTTAAATTTGCATTACGGAACCTCTTCGTCTGCACGGCGAAGGGGTTCTGTTTTGTTTTCCGCAGTTGCACAAAAACCGGTAAGCATGCATAGTAAAGGACATCTGATGCAAACTAAAGCAAAAATCCGTATTCTATATCGATATTGGAATATCATATACTATTATATATAGGATGGCTTTGCAGCAAAAAACGCATAGAAAACAGCGCACATAGGGGAGAGGCAGGTGGACAAAACTTCGAAAATGTCCAACATATTTTCCGGGTAAACTGCATTTTTGCGCGTTCTCTTTCAAAAACAGGAGAAAACTTGTCGGATTTCGCCGTAAAATGCAGGAATTCGGTTTCTATCCGTCGTTCGTGCACAATACACGGAAACTTGTATTTTTGTAGAGGACACGCCCCTGATGCGGCTTTTTTTGGCGGATTTTGGGCGGATTTAATTACAAAATTGCAATACTATCATGAAAAACTGCACGGTGTGTATATGCCTCAAGGTCATAATTCACAAAAATACACGAAAATTAGGACAGGATTTCCATAGTTTTGCCACTTGCGATTTAGCGATTTATGCTGTATTATGTATGCAATATGAATTTTCTTTGAACGAAAATTTCATAATTCTATCACCTATCACATTAGGAGGAACAAGAAATGAAACTGAAGAAGGTTTTAGCTCTGGTTCTGTCCGCGGCGTTGGTTGTTTCCGCATTCGCTGGGTGCGGCGGCAATAGCTCCAGCTCCACGACATCTACCGAGAGCATCGCAGCTTCTGAAAGCAGCGCAGAATCCACCGAGTCCACCGCCTCCGGAGATTCCACCCCGGCTGCATCCGGTGACGCTACGGCAATCTTCACCCCGAAGACCGTAGACGCTGCAAAGACGATCAGCCTGAACGCAGGTATGGAGCCGACAGGCCTGAACACCCTGACCTCCACATACGCTATCGAGTTCTCCTTGTTCAAGCACATGTATGAGAACCTCGTCACCCTCGACGATGACGACAACACAGTTCCGGGCGCAGCCGAGAGCTGGGACTACGATGAGGATACCCTCACCTACACCTTCCACCTCCGTAAGGACGGCGTTTGGACAAACGGCGACCCGGTTACGGCGAAGGACTTCGAGTTTGCTTGGAGTCAGGCTTTGAACCCGGATGTTGCTTCTGATTACGCTTACTTCCTCTACTTCATCAAGAACGCTGAAAAGTACTTCAACGGTGAAGTTACTTGGGACGAAGTTGGTGTAAAGGTTGTCGATGATTATACCCTCGAGGTTACCCTGGAGCAGCCGACTCCGTACGCACTGTTCCTGTTCTCCTTCGGCACCCTTGCTCCGATCAACCAGAGATTCTATGAGGCTGTAGGCGCAGACCTCTACTCCACCGAAGCGCAGTACTTCTGCACGAACGGCCCGTTCGCTCTTACCGAGTGGAGCCACAACGATAAGATCGTTATGCAGAAAAACGATGCATGGCACGGCGCAGCAGACGTAGAAGTTGAAGAGATCGATTGGAAGATCATCGCCGATGCCAACGCAGCTCTCTCCTCCTTCCTCGCAGGCGACCTTGATATGGTCGGTCTCGGCACCGGCGAACTCATCAAGCAGGCTACAGCAGCAGGTGCTACGATTCAGTCTTATACGGATGGTTCCGCATTCTACATTTACTTCAACAACAATGACAAGTATCTCTCCAATGTAAATCTCCGTCGTGCACTGTTCAATGCAATTGACGAGCAGAAGGAAATTGATACGGTTTGGCAGAACGATAACGAGCCGATGACTTCCTTCACGGCGCCCGGTGTTTCCGCTGCTGACGGCACCCCCTTTGCAGGTAAGGTCGGCGAGCTGTATGCGCCGTCCCGTGACCAGGAAAAGGCTAAGGAATACCTTGCAACGGCTCTCTCCGAGCTCGGCTGCACGGTAGACGATCTCTCCGCTCACCTCTCCATCGACTGCGGTGACTCCCCGACGGCTATTGCAGAAGCTTCCTTCTATCAGGAGCAGTGGAGACAGGTTCTCGGCATCGAGGTTGCCGTTAACTCCATGATCACCAAGCAGGGTTCTCAGAACCGTAAGACCGGCAACTATGTTATGTCCGTCACCGGTTGGGGCCCGGACTACAACGACCCGAACACCTTCCTTGACATATGGGTCACCGATGGCGGCAACAACCAGACCGGCTTCTCCAACGAGAGATACGATGAGCTCATCGACCTCGCATCCAAGGAGACCGACCTCGAAAAGCGTGAGTCCTACTTCATCGAGTGCGAGCAGATCATTGCGGATCAACTCCCGATCGGCCCGTCCTACTGGAGAGCTCCGTCCTATGCTTGCTCCGATAAGATCAAGGGCGGTATGCACAGATCTACGTTCCAGGATATCAACGCTGTTTACGTAAAGCTTTCCTAATCGAAAACCTTACGGGCGCTGACCCGGATACTTAAAAGAAATTCAAATACGGTTACGGCTTGCGGTGCATCTTAAAAGGGTGCGCCGCACCGAACTGTATTTATTCTTTTAATCTTTTACTTCAACACTTTTAGGTGATATACGCATCACTGTGTTGGGTGAGTAAAGCCTTGTTTCCCCGAAATTTTGGGGATTTCCGCGAACGGCAATACAAGCTGCATTCGCTAAGTTCACAAAATTGATGTGCCAAAGGCGGCAGAATAATTTCCGAGCTTTTGCGCACATTTTTTGTTATATTGTCATATTGTCGTTTATCGGACAAGGCCGCGGACGCTTTGGCGGCATCGTTCCCAAAAACGTCGGCGGCTTTGTCCGCATAACCTTTAATCATTCTATTAAACTATCAAAGAGAGGTGGATTGCACATGACTAAGTACATCTTAAAGCGCGTGGGCTATTCCATTGTTACCCTGTTCCTGTTGGTCGCGATCACATTCTTCATGATGCAGCTTCTTCCGGGCGACCCGTTCACCGGTGAAAAGCAGCTTCCCGCGGCACAGATGGAAGCGCTTTATGCGAAATACGGCCTTGATAAGCCCGTATGGCAGCAGTTCTTCATTTATATCGGTAATGTTGTGCAGGGCGACCTTGGCGTTTCCCTTACCTATAACCGTGCGGTCACATTGATGATCACCGAAGCATTTGCCGTTTCGTTTGACGTCGGTATCCGTTCCATTTGCTTCGCCTTCATCGGCGGCGTACTGCTCGGCACACTTGCAGCTATTAAGCGCGGCAAGGCAGCCGACACAGTTGCCATGATTATTGCACTGCTCGGTGTTTCCGTTCCGTCGTTCGTTGTGGCCTCTATTTTGCAGTATTTCCTCGGCCTCAAGCTGTATCAGGCAACGGGCATGCGTATTTTCGCTATTACCGGCTGGGAAGGCTTCACCAGCCACATTCTCCCGGTTGTCGCACTCGGCTTCGGTTCTCTCGCGACGATCTCCCGTCTGATGCGTACCAGCATGCTGGACGTTCTCGGTCAGGATTACATCAAGACCGCTAAGGCAAAGGGCCTTTCCCAGAGCGGCATTATCTTTAAGCATGCAATGCGCAACGCCATCATGCCGGTCGTCACGGTTCTCGGCCCAATCACGGCAGGCATCCTCACCCGCGGGCTTCGTTGTAGAAAGCGTTTTCGGTATCCCGGGCCTCGGCAAGTATTTCGTGCAGAGCATTCAGGGCCTCGATTACACCATGATCTGCGGCACCACGGTTTTCTACGGCGCGTTCCTTATTATTGCGAACCTCGTAGTCGATATTGCGTATGGTCTCATTGATCCGCGCGTGAAATTGGAGGGCTGAGTATGACACAGATAGATAAAAGCCGTTTTGAGTGGATCGGTTCCGATTCCGCTCGCCGCGAGGGCATTTCCCGCCCGAGCACGACCTTCTGGAAAGACGCCATCGGCAGACTGATGAAAAACAAAGTTGCCGTTGTGTGCTTCTTCATCATCGTGCTCCTCATCCTTTCCTGCATCGTCGTGCCGTTCTTCTCTCCGTTTGAGAGCCGTGAACAGCACCTTGGCGAAGTCAACAAGGGCTTCATGACAGTTTGTACAGACTCCCGCTATGAGGGACAGCACCATGTACACTATTTCGGCACCGATAACCTCGGCCGTGACCTTTTCCTGCGCGCCTTTGAAGGCGGCCGCGTTTCTCTGATGATCGCGTTCGCAGCCGTGTTCGTCAACCTCATCGTCGGCTTGATCTACGGCGGTATTTCCGGTTACATCGGCGGTGCGGTTGATACCATCATGATGCGTATCGTGGAAATCGTCAACGGTATTCCGTACCTCATCGTCGTTATCCTTTTGATGATGGTGCTCCCGAAGGGCATCTTCACCATGGTCGTCGCCTACGGCATCACCGGCTGGACCGGCATGGCACGTCTTGTACGCGGTCAGGTGCTCCAGCTCAAGAGCCAAGAGTATATCGTGGCGGCAGAAGCCATGGGCGCAAAGAGCTCCAGAATCATTGCAAAGCACCTCATTCCGAATGCACTTTCCGTTATCATCATCAACGTCACCCTCGCAATTCCGAGCGCGATCTTCACCGAGGCATTCCTTTCCTACATCGGTCTCGGTGTTCCGGTTCCGCAGCCGTCTTGGGGTGTTCTGGCAAAGGGCGGTCAAGATGTGTTCATGACGTATCCGTACCAGCTTGTTGTGCCGGCAGTTGCCATCAGCCTTACAATGCTTTCCTTCAACCTGTTGGGCGACGGCCTGCGCGATGCATTTGACCCGCGCTTGAGGAGGTAATTCAACATGAATAAAGTATTAGATGTGCAGAACCTGCACGTTTCCTTCGATACCTACGCCGGTGAGGTCAAGGCTGTCCGCGGCGTCACATTCTCGCTGAGCGAGGGCGAAGTGCTCGCCATCGTCGGTGAGTCCGGCTGCGGCAAGAGCGTCACGGCGCAGACCATCATGAAGCTGAACCCCATGCCGCCCGCAAGAATTAAAGAGGGCAGCGTGCAGCTCGGCGAGCACGACATCGTAGCCGCGAACGAAAAAGAAATGCAGAAGATTCGCGGCAAGGAAGTTTCCATGATCTTCCAGGACCCGATGACCTGCCTGAACCCGACAAAGCCTGTCGGCAAGCAGATTGTCGAGGCCATTCAGCACCACCGTCATCTTTCCAAGGCAGAGGCGAAGGCGGAAGCCATTAAATACCTCTCCCTTGTTAACATTCCGAACCCGGAAGAGCGTGCAAAGCAGTATCCGCACGAATTCTCCGGCGGCATGCGTCAGCGTGCCATGATTGCAATGGCACTTTCCTGCAACCCGAAGCTCCTCATTGCCGATGAGCCGACCACCGCACTGGACGTGACCATTCAGGCGCAGATTATGGATCTGCTCGCCGAGATCAAAGAGAAGACCAGCACCGCGATTATCCTCATCACGCACGACCTCGGCGTCGTGGCGTCCATGGCAGACCGCGTGGCGGTCATGTATGCAGGTAAGGTTGTAGAGACCGGCACCTGCGAGGATATTTTCTACCGCAATGCGCACCCGTACACGCAGGCATTGTTAAAGAGCCTGCCGTCCGTGGATATGAACAAGACCCAGCGCCTTGTTTCCATCCCCGGCACACCGCCGGATTTGCTGAACCCGCCGAAGGGCTGCGGTTTCGGTGCCCGCTGCACACACTGCATGAAGATTTGTCATGAGGAGCAGCCGCCGGTATTCAAGGTGGGCGAGGGTCATGAGGCAGCATGCTGGCTGCTCCATCCCGATTGCCCGAGCGCAGCAGAAAGGGGTGAGCCGGATGAGCAGTAATGAAAAACTGATCGTTCTGGACGACGTATGCAAGCACTTTAAGGTTTCCGGCGGTATGCTGAAGGCCGTCGACCACATTTCTCTCGATATTTATAAGGGCGAAACGCTCGGCCTTGTCGGCGAGTCCGGCTGCGGCAAGTCCACGCTCGGCCGCGTGGCCATGGGCATTTATCCCGCAACGTCCGGCAAGCTCTACTATGCCGGCGAAGAGCTGAATCTGAAAAACGCCGCAACGCGTTTCAAGTATGCGAAAAAAGCGCAGATCATTTTCCAGGATCCGTACGCTTCTCTGGATCCGCGTATGACCGTTTCCTCCATCATTGAAGAGGGTATGGTCATCCACGGCATGTACGACGCAAAGCGCCGTCAGGAGCGCGTATACGAGCTCCTCGAACTGGTCGGTCTGAACAAAGAGCACGCCAACCGCTTCCCGCATGAGTTCTCCGGCGGTCAGCGCCAGCGTATCGGCATTGCCCGTGCGCTTGCTATCGAGCCGGAATTCATCGTGTGTGATGAGCCGATCTCAGCACTGGACGTTTCCATCCAGTCCCAGATCATCAATCTGCTGCACGACCTGCAGCAGCAGCTCGGACTGACGTTCCTCTTCATTGCGCATGACCTTAACATCGTCAAGTACATCAGCGACCGTATTGCCGTTATGTACCTCGGCAATGTCGTTGAGCTCGCTTCTTCCGACGATCTGTATGCGCACACGCTGCATCCGTACTCCAAGGCTCTGCTTTCCGCAGTGCCGATTCCGGACCCGAGTGCAGAAGCGCAGAAGCACCGCCAGATTCTTTCCGGCGACGTGCCGAGCCCGATCAACACGCCGAAGGGCTGCAACTTTGCCGGCCGTTGCCCGGTCGCCTGCGACAAGTGCAGAGAGTCGAAGCCGCAGCTGCGTGAAATTCGTCCGGGTCATTTCTGCGCCTGCCATCTGGTAGAGCCGGAAATCTGATTGGATCTGTAAGTGAAAATCAAAGCTCCCGTTCACAGGCTTTCGTGAACGGGAGCTTTTGCTATAGGGTAAAACCCGGGAAATAAAATGCCCGCTGTGCAGAACGTTTTGGTTTCTGCATGGCGGGCATTTTGGTAAAAATTTGAAATCAGCCGTCAAATGTGCGGTCAAGCTCCGGGCAGGAGACTTTTTCGTTTTGGAGCAGCTTTTGCGCAGCCGGGAAAAGTGTTTTCGCAAGCTCCAGTGCTTTGCCGTACAGTTCGATAAGGTGCTCCGTGCACAGCTTGCAGCTCGGCACGTCCTGCGTGGTCATCATCATATCGGCAATGGCGTCGTGGTGGAACGTGATGTAAAGCCCGGTGTCAATGGCGCGGCGCAGCGCCTTGTTCGGCGTGAACAGCACACGGCCGTAGAATACCATGGAGGAGATGCTCTTTTCGGTCAGCGCCACAGTAGCTTCCGGCGTGTAGAAGGGCGTGATCACGGCGGCGTTGCGCGTGTTCACTTCAAAATGACCGCACGGGTCAAAGTGCTGTGGGTCTTTACCGTCTTTGAGTAACAAAGCGCGGTCGAAAGCGGTCTCCGTCGCCGCGTGCGTGACGTTGAATTCTTTCATCGCCGTGTGGATGTACGGGTGGCAGATAGAATCCAGCGTAAAGTGGCACAAAAGCCCGTAGAAATACGCGCGGGCAGCATCTTTGTCATGCGCAGACGCAATGACCTTCTGTGCGCGCTGTAAAAAGTAGCGCCCGGAGCGCTTGTGTGCCGCATAGCCGATGCGGTTCACCTTGTTCGGCAGAACGGGTCGATAGAAAAAGTAGATGTCCGGTCCGTGTAAGCCAATGTCAAAAAGCCCGCGGTGCGCGGTGCAAATGCTGCGGATGTCCTCCGGCAGCTGTTTTAAAACATCGCAGCCAAAGCGATAATGGGTATAAAAAGCAGGCATAACGGTAACTCCTTCCGTAAAGGGTTTCTATTTATATGTATCATAACCGTTTTTAAAGCGTTTTACAACGAAAATTTTCGTTCACGTGATTTTTTTGCAGAAACTTAACTGCGCGGCTTGATAAAATCCACAAAATCGTTTATCATTATAACAAAGAGAATACACCGTAAACGACATAGATCATGCAGAAAGGAAAAATAAAATGAGCAATCCGTATAAGATCGATTGGAACGAGTATGCCGCGCTGGCGCGTCAGGCTGTGGCGGAAGGCTGCGTGCTGCTGAAAAATGACGACAAGGCGCTGCCAATCCGAAAGGGTGAGCGCGTTTCCGTGTTCGGCAGAATTCAGTTCGACTATTATAAGAGCGGCACAGGCTCCGGCGGCGCAGTCAATACCCGCTACGTCACGAACATTCTGGACGCTTTAAAAGAAAACAAAGACATTTCCGTCAACGAGGAGCTGGAGCAGACCTACCGTGACTGGCTGAAGGACCATCCGTTTGAAAAGGGTATGGGCTGGGCACAGGAGCCGTGGTGCCAGGAGGAAATGCCCGTCACGAAAGAGCTCGCCGAGCAGGCTGCTGCAAAGTCCGATATCGCCGTTGTCATCATCGGCCGCACCGCAGGTGAAGATAAGGACAACAGTGCCGCAGAGGGCAGCTATCTCTTGACGGCCGCCGAGCATCAGATGTTAAAAGAGGTTTGCGGCGCGTTCAAGCGTGTTGCGGTTCTGCTGAACGTCGGCAATATCATCGATATGAAGTGGGTGAAAGAATACGATCCCGCCGCTGTGCTGTACGTCTGGCAGGGCGGCCAGGAGGGCGGCGCAGGCGCTGCGGATGTTCTCACAGGCACTGTCACGCCGTGCGGCAAGCTGAGCGACACCATCGCGCTTGACATCAGTGATTATCCGTCTACAGAGGGCTTCGGTGATCCCACACGGGTCATTTATAAAGAAGACATCTACGTCGGCTACCGCTACTTTGAGACGTTCGCAAAAGACTGTGTGCTGTATCCGTTCGGCTACGGTCTCAGCTACACGACCTTCACCCGCACGGTTGAAAGCTTCGATTTCGACGGCGAGACCGTTACAGAGAAAGTCACGGTGAAAAACACCGGCGACGTGCAGGGCAAAGAGGTTGTCACTGTCTTCGTTGAAGCACCGCAGGGTAAGCTCGGCAAGGCCGCAAGAAGCCTCGCCGCATTCGCAAAGACCGAAACCCTGCAGCCGGGCGAAAGCGAAACGCTTACGCTCACGTTCCCAATCGCAAATCTTGCGTCCTACGACGACAGCGGCGTTACGGGACACAGATTCTGCTATGTGCTTGAAAACGGCGCGTATAACGTCTACACGGGCGGCTGCGTGCGCTGCGCAAAGCTCTCCGGCAGCTTTGAAGTGAAAGAAGATACCGTCACCCGCACATGCGTGCAGGCGTGCGCGCCGGTCACGAAGTTTGACCGCATGGTGAACCACAATAACACGATCGCATTCGAGCCCGCACCGCAGCGCGAATACGATATGGCGGCCCGCAGCGCGGCGGCATTAAAGCCTGCAAAGCCGTATACGGGCGACAAGGGCATCAAGCTCGGCGATGTATTCGACGGCAAAGCGGAGCTGGAAGACTTTGTAGCGCAGCTTTCCGACAAAGACCTCATCTGCCTTATGCGCGGCGAGGGCATGAACTCTCCGAAGGTCACGGCGGGCACCGCAGGCGCGTTCGGCGGCGTCACAGAAAACCTCGTCAACTTCGGTATTCCCACAGCCTGCTGTGCAGACGGCCCCTCCGGCATTCGTATGGACTGCGGCACCGTCGCGTTCAGCCTGCCGAACGGCACCTTGCTTGCCTGCACCTTTAACGAAAAGCTGAATGAAGAACTTTTCGCCATGCAAGGCAAGGAGCAGCGCAAAAACCACGTCGACACACTTCTCGGCCCGGGTCTCAATATCCACCGCAGCCCCTTAAACGGCAGAAACTTTGAGTATTTCTCGGAGGACCCGCTGCTCACCGGCAAGCTCGCCGCCGCACAGCTGCGCGGTATGCGCCGCTTCGGTGTCACCGGCACCATCAAGCACTTTGCCTGCAACAACCAGGAGTTTAAGAGAACCGAGATCGATTCCGTCCTTTCCGAGCGCGCACTGCGTGAAATTTACCTGCGCGCGTTTGAAACGGCCGTAAAAGAGGGCGGCGCATACTCCGTCATGTCCACCTACGGTGGTCTGAACGGCATTTGGACGGCCAGCAACTTCGACCTGCTCACGACCATCCTGCGCGACGAGTGGGGCTTCACAGGTACCGTTATGACCGACTGGTGGGCAAAGGGCAACGATCGCGAGGGCGAAGAAGCCACCCGCGAGAACGTCGCCGCACAGGTGCGCGCGCAGAATGACCTCAACATGGTTAACGCGGACGCCGCCTCGAACAGCCAACACGATAATTTGGACGACGCCCTTGCAGACGGCAGACTGACGCGTGACGCGCTCGTGCGCTCTGCGATGAATATCTGCCGCACCGTGATGAACTCGCCTGTGATGGAGCGCAGCCTCGGCCGCATGAGCGATGAGGAGCGTGAAGCCGCAGAAGCGGAGAAGACGAGCGAAGATTACGTCGATTTCAACGGCGAGTATCAGTTCATCGATGACGAAGCTCCGCTCGACATTTCCGCAGTCAATACGGAAAAAGGCGCTTCCACCGTTCTCGGCATCCGCTATAAGAAAAACGGCCTCTATAAGTTTGTCATGCGCGTAAAAGCAAACGCCAATGAAGTGGCGCAGATTCCGATGTCTATCTTCATCGACGGTAACCTGCGCGGCATGGTCATGATCAACGGCACGAACGGCGAGGTCGTTACCGCAGAGCAGGACATCGGCGTGCTGTTCGGCGGCACGAATTATCTCAAGCTCTACTTCGGCCAGACCGGTATGGAGATCGAAGAGATTAAATTCGTCTGCACACAAGCATTTTAAGTGAATTCATATGCAAAATTGCAGGATTATTCTCTAAAAGCAGGGAATGACCCTGCTTTTTGCATTTTTAAAGCCGTACACTTTCATTTTAGCGCAAAATCGCTTGCAATTTATTTTGTATACTATATAATATACTATATAATAGGAATAAATACCGTATAAAATCAAAGAGAAAGGCAGTTGTTTACATTGAAAAAATATGACGAAAACCGTGCGTTCGCACTGCTCGATAAAATCGGCTTTACGCGCGTGGCCGGCTCCTCAGAAGAATTAAAAGCCGCGGAAATCCTGAAAGCGGAGTGTGAAAGCTTCGGTCTGTCCGCCGTGATTGAGCCGTTTGAGATCGAATCCGCCGAAGTGGAAGCGACCTTCGAGATTCTGGAGCCGTACCGCAAGAGCTACACCGTGCGCGGTTACCAGTGCGCGGAAAGCACCGCCGCAGACGGCCTTACGGCGGATTTTGTCTACGTGGAAAACGCGCTTCCGGTCGACCTGTTGAATGTCAAGGGCAAGATTGTGCTCGTCAACGGCTTCCTGCGCGTGCCGCTGTACCGCAGCCTGATGGAAGCGGGCGCCGCAGCTGTCGTCACCATGGACGGCGATATTCACGATGACCTCGAGAATACCGACCTTCATCAGCGCAAGCTGCGCAGTGCGCTGCGTACGTTCGGCAATGCACCGGCAGTACAGCTGCGCACCGTGGACGCTATGGAGATTGTCAACAAAGGTGCATCCCGCGCAAAGGTTACTGTACAGAACAAGAACATTACACTCACGTCGCACAATGTGATTGCGGAGATCAAGGGCACCGAGCACCCGGAGCAGATTATCTCCTTCGGCGCACATTATGACTCCGTTGAATTTTCCAAAGGCGTATACGATAACGGCGCAGGCTCCGTTATCAACATGGAAGCGGCGCGTTGGTTCGCGCAGCACCCGCCGAAGCGTACCGTAAAGTTCTGCTGGTACGGCAGCGAGGAGATTGGACTTGAGGGCAGTAAGGCATTCGTGCGCGACCACAAGGATGAGCTGAAAGATCACGTCTTCATGATTAACGTTGACGTCGGTGCGCCGATCCTCGGCTATAACACGGCGGCTGTCACAGGCGAGGAATCCCTCGTACACTACACCGATTACATGCTCAAAATCAACGGCCTCTCCGCTGTGACGCGCCAGAGCATTTATTCTTCTGATTCCATCCCGTTTGCGGATAACGGCATTCCGGCAATCAACTTCTCCCGCGACGGTGCAAAAGGTGCGGCGTATATCCACAACCGTTTTGATACCATGGAGTTCCTTTCTGCAGAGGCACTCGGCAAAACGCTGGAGATTGTGCTCACGTATGCCGATACGCTGATCAATGCGGCGGTATTCCCGGTGGAAAAGAAAATTCCGGACAATATCAAGGAAGACATTGACAAGTATCTTTATAAGAAAGAGCTTGCCGAGGCGGAGGCAAAATGAGCGAAGTCAAGCGATATACCTTACCCGAAGTTCCGCACCTTGTGCACGGGCGCACAAACGGCTCGTTAACGCCGCTCACGCTGTTCTGGACGGCGGCGGGCTTAGAACTTAATGTGCGCGGCAGCGAGCTGTGGGTGGAATTTACGGCGGATTGGGACATCCACGAGCCGTGGTACAGCTTTATGGTGAATGGCGAGTTCTTCTCCCGCCGCATGGCGCAGAAGGGCACGGAGCGCGTGTGCGTGTTCCGCGGCATGGACTCCGAAAAGGTCAAGAACGTGCGCATCTTTAAAGATACGCAGGCCATGAACGCCGACCCGGAGAGTGTTTTGCAGATTAACGCCGTCGAAACAGACGGCGAATTCCTGCCCGTGCCGGAGCGCAATTTAAAGATCGAATTCATCGGCGACAGCATCACGAGCGGCGAGGGCGACATCGGCGCGAAAGCGGAAACAGACTGGATTTCCATGTTCTTCAGCGCGGAGAATAACTACGCTGTCATGGTGTCCCGTGCTTTAAACGCCGATATCCGTGTCTCATCGCAGAGTGGCTGGGGCGTGTGCTGCGGCTGGAACAACGACCCAAACAGCGCCATTCCGCCCATCTACGGGCAGCTTTGCGGCCTTTTGAGCGGCGAAAAAAACATTGCCCTCGGCGCGAAAGAGCCGTATGATTTCACAAAATGGCAGCCGAATTACGTCTTCATCAACCTCGGTACAAACGACTGCGGTGCGTTTTCACAGCCTGCCTGGACAGATGAAACAACCGGCGAGACGTTTCAGAACCGCCGTACGGAAGACGGTAAGCTGAACCCCGAAGACGAAGCGCGTTTTGCGCACGGCGTGACCGCGTTTTTAAAGCAATTGCGTGGGTATTACCCCAACGCCCGTCTTGTGTGGATCTACGGTATGCTCGGCTTGGAGCTTGTCCCGGCGCTGCAAAAGGCCATAGACGATTACAAAGCGGAAACGGGCGACACGAACGCGGAATTTCTGTCGCTGACGGATGACCTCAAAAATCGCGGCTGCCGTGACCACCCCGGTGTGGGCGCACACCGCACCGCGGCAAACGAGCTTATTGCTTATATAAAGAAACAGAACGCATGAGATAAAGCATCACGGTCGGCCCTAAAAAGCTGCCCGTGATGTTCTATTATATATAAGAAGCAAATTAAAAACGTGCGCGGCACGGAAACAAAACTCTATGTAAAACGCGGGTTATGTAAACTTAACATGTGTATTCTATACATCGGTTGACGATAATTTTTTCTGCGGACACGGTGAGACGCATTTCGACACAAAATCGGCCCGATTGAAACGGACATCCCGCTTCCAAAAGCCGCACATGCGATTTTTTCGGAGAGCTGCCCAAAATACCGCACGCTTTTTATGAAATATACCTGCCTTTTGACCGCGGTTTTTTGAAAATTTCTGCTGTAAAGGAAAAGTGCCGCACAGCACATGGAATGTATTAAATTCGGAACAATATACGATATAAAACGGGAAAACACAGAAAGTTCGCGAAATTCATCGAAATGGATATGCAAGAATATACAATATTAAGGCATAAGAAAATTTGTTCGATGTTTTTGCTTTTGCAAAATTTTTGCAAATTGCACAGAGCGCCGCAAAAAAGTTCCGTAAAAAAGGCAAATAATCGCTTTCAAAAATATCAAATGAGTTGTTATGTAAATTAAAACGCCATGCGTAACTCAGCATATTGCACAAAAATAACCTTTCGAAAAACTTGACAGACTATCATTTTCACATTATACTCTCAAATGACTTTTGGAAAGGGCATTTTGTACCCGTATTTCAAAGGTCAGAAAAGGTAGTGGACGCAAAGCAAGAGGGCGGGGTGGCCGCCGAAGCTTTGCCAAATCGAAGCGCAAAACGCTTCACAGTTTTTTGAAAGGAGCAAGAGCTATGCGGCATGTTAGAAAACAGCAAAAGAGCCTGATGCCGAAGATCCTTCTGATCGTCGTTCTGGTTGCAGCGCTCAGCATCTCTTCCGTTGTTACGGTTATGGCAAATACCGCCGATATCACCGTATATGACGGCTCCGAAACATACAGATTCAGTATGATCGGTCAGAACCCGCAGGATATTCTTTCCCGCGCACAGACCGAGGGCATGGCGCCCGTTTCGGATATCGATACCTACGACTTCTCCCCGGAGAACGGCACGCTCACCGTGCAGCGCTTTGTGCGCGTTTCCGTCAAGGAGGATAACGCCTCCCAGATGATTTTAGCCCCGAAAGGCAAAACGCTTTCCGACGTGTTTGCGGAAAACGAGATTACGCTCGGCGCAAGAGATACGGCAGATGCCGATCTCACCGCTGCGCTTACGGCAGACATCGCCGTGCAGATCACCCGTGCAAAGCGTGTATTTGTTTCGGCAGACGGTAAGCGCCGCATGGAAGACCTCAACGAGGGCACCGTAGAAGACGCGCTGAAAGCCGCCGGCATCACGCTCGGCGAAAACGACACCGTCACACCGGCCATGGATACCGCACTTACAAACGGTATGCGCATCCGCGTGCAGCGTTACCTTGACCTCACCGTTACGGCAGACGGCAAAACGACCGAGAAGAGCGTTGCCGCTGAAAATTACAGTGATGCCGTAGAAGCCATGGGCATTACGCTCGGCGAGAACGACCGCATTCTGGTCGCGACCGCAGAGGGTGAAAAGCAGGTGAAGGCAGAGGATAACGTATCGAGCGGCGATGTGATCCGCGTTGTGCGCATCCGCACCGAAGAGGTTACCGAGAACGAAGCTGTCGCGTACAGCACGGTATACGAAGATACCGAAGAGCTCTATGAGGGCGAAACGGAGACGAAGACCGAGGGCGTGGAAGGCGAAGCCAAAGTTACCTACACGGTCACGTATGCGGACGGCGAGGAAGAAAACCGCGTCGTCAAGACGAAAGAAGTTTTAAAGGAAGCGAAGAGCGCGGTCGTGCTGCGCGGTACAAAAGAGAAGCAGAACGTCTTCACGGATGCTTCCGGCGCACCGTCCTCCTTTGAGTATAGCCTTACGGGCTCCTGCACTGCATACTATGCACCGGCAGGCGCCGTCACATCCATCGGCGCTACACCGCAGGTCGGTTATGTCGCCGTAGACCCAAACCGCATCCCGTACGGTTCGCTGCTGTACATCACCGCGGTGGACGGCTCGTGGACATATGGCTACTGCTACGCCATGGACACCGGCGGAGCGGCCATGTGCGGCGACATCGTGGCAGACCTCTACTACGATACGCTGGAAGACTGCACCGCATTCGGCAGACGTGATATGATCGTCTACGTTGTGCGCGCAGGCTG
>OGOP01001531.1_pt1 | contig 15935 bp, 14 predicted proteins | sample 1552591 | NCBI WGS metagenome assembly OGOP01 (sample SAMEA2580120, study PRJEB22360) | human gut metagenome | biome: human gut; feature: human-associated habitat; material: faeces | place: Denmark | collected 2008/2010 | reverse complement strand
GAACTCCCGGCTGACCGGATTCATCTCCAGGTCTACGACGACATGTTTCATCTATATTTCGACTTCCCTTCGTTTCAAGTTGGCCTTACCTTTCTATTCTACGGTATCTGCACATTTTCTTCAACTGAAATGTGTGCTATCATAAACAGAGTACCAAAAAATCACGCTGATTGTCCACGCGGAAGGAGTGCTACCCTTGGATTATCGTCTTTACCTCTTCGATTTCGACTATACGCTCGTCAATTCCGAGCCCGCCATCGTCAAGTGCTTCCACATCACCTTGCAGAAGCTCGGCTACCCCGACGTGCCCGACGAGCGCATCAAGAAGACCATCGGCCTACCCATGGTCGAGGCCGTCAAGCGCATCGTCGGCACCGCGGACAACGCCGAGGCCGAGCGCTTCGTCGACGCCTACCGCCCCGAGGCCGACCGCTACATGACGCCGGGCACGACCTTCTTCCCCGGCGCCGTCGAGACCCTGCGCGCCATCAAGGCCACGGGCGCCAAAGTCGGCATCATCTCCAACAAGACGCACCGCCGCATCCAGGAAAAATTCGACGTCGACCACGTGCCCGAGCTCATCGACCTGATCATCGGCAGCGACGACGTCAAGAGCCACAAGCCAGAGCCGACGGGCCTCTTGCGCGCCATCGACCACTTCCACGCAGCGAAAGCCGACGTCCTCTACACCGGCGACAGCTACATCGACGCCGAGACCGCCCAGAACGCCGGCGTCGACTTCCTCGCCGTCACCACCGGCACCACCAGCGCCGCGGCCTTCGCCCGCTACCCCCATATCGCCGTCCTGCCCGCCATCGCCGCCCTCAAAGACAGCCTTGCCAAAACGGGCAAAAAATGATAGAATATTTAAGTCAGCGATGATGCGGGCATAGTTCATCGGTAGAATGGAAGCTTCCCAAGCTTTAGAGGGCGGTTCGATTCCGCTTGCCCGCTCCATATGAAATACAACGGCTGCCTGAATCTCAGATTCAGGCAGCCGTTTTTGTCATGCATGCAAAAATGATGATCAGATATCTTCTGTCCGGTACGTACTATATCCTTCATAGCGATACGAGGCGTCGATACCCTTCATGTAGACCGTGCGGTCATGTATCTTGTCCGTCAGGGCGGCCTTCAGGAGGGCCTTGATCTCAGTCGCCCGCACGGGACTTCTCTCCATGGCGAAGAGATAGTCTTCCTTGTCCACCTGGCTCCAGTCGACGACTTTACCGAGTTCCTTCTTCAGGATGGCATCCAGCCAGATGCGCGTGCTACGGCCATTCCCCTCGCGGAAGGGATGCGCCACATTCATCTCGACGTACTTCTCGATGATGTGGTCGTAGCTGTCCTGCGGCATCTTGTCAATCTGCTGCAGCGCTTCGCTCAGGTAGAGCAGCGGCGCAAAGCGGAAATTCCCCTTCGCGATGTTAACCTTCCGCATCGTCCCAGCAAAATCATAGACATCTTGGAAGAGATAGCCGTGGACCTTCGCCAGCCCGGCATACGTCCCTACCTCAAACGTCTCCAGGATGTGCTTGTCGTAGAGCTCCTGCGCTCTTTTCTTCGTCAACTGCTCTTCCTTATGAGCAAGCTCTATCGGGTCCATTATCCCCAGCTTGTTTTTCATCGTCACATAAACCACCTCGCTTCATCTCTCACGCGCCCGCTAAGATTCGTTCGCGCAGCCATTTTTTCAGCAGGAACGTCAAGAAATACGGGAAGGTGTAGAATCGTCCGTTCCAGCCGATATTCTTGTCGCCCAGCTTGATTCCATAGCGAATCTCTGGGTATTTCTGGTGGTCTTCCAGCAGGCGATTGAGCGATTTCGTCGCGCCATCCACCGCCTTGACCTCCACCGGAATCAGAGAGTCAGCATCGCGCACAAAGAAATCCATCTCGAGCGTCCCCTGCCGGTTCCGGTAGAAATACGCATCATAGCCCTGCTGCACGAGCATCTGGCAGACGACACTTTCATAAAGCGCACCCTTATAGGTACCGAAATTCTTATTGCGACGCAAGTCGAGCTGCGCTTCTTCATCCAGCGAGGCAATCAAGAGGCCGATATCGCCGAAATACAGCCTGAAATTATCCGGATCGTAGTTGCCCCGCAAAGGCAGGTCCAGATGCTCTAGACAATAGCACGGGAAGACAATGCCCGCATTGACGAGCCAGTCCACGACACCGATGTACTCGCGGCTCCGTGCACCGTGCGCCACCTTCGAAATCTGGAACTTCTTGTTGTCCCGCCCGAGGAAAACCGGTATCTTGCGGTAGACATTGAGGACTTTCGCCTTGTCCAGACCTCCCGCATACTTCGTAATGTCCTCTTCGTAATCGAGCAGGAGCTGCTTCTGCAGCTGCAGCGTACCATCGTAACTCTTATGCTGGACGAAGCGCCAGACAACAGCAGGCATGCCGCCCAGGATCATGTACTCCTGGAAGTTCCGCCGCAGCACCTCCATCTCTAAGGAAGACAGCGGCTCTAGGTCCAGCATGTGCTGGAAAAAGCCCGCAATCTGCTCATCGCGGTATCCCTTGGCCCAGAGGAACTCCTCAAAATCCAGCGAGTACATCGTGAAGTCCTCTTTGTAACCGACACTGTTCGACTCAATCTCCTGATAATTGATGCCCATCAGCGAGCCCGAGCAGATCACATCGTAGCGCCCATCCAACTGAAAGGCCTTCAGGCTCGTCGCACAATTGGGGCAGGCCTGCAGCTCATCGAAGAAAAGCAACGTCTCATGCGGCTTAACCGTCAGCTCCGGGTGCAGCAGCGTGATGTTCTGGATGATGCGGTCAACCGCAAAGCCATCGTCAAATATCGCGCGGTACTCCTGCTGCAAGGCAAAATTGATCTCCACGACATGTACATACTGCGACCGCGCGAACTCCTCAATGGCCTCCGTCTTCCCGATCTGCCGCGCTCCCTTGATGACAAGCGGCAGATGGTCTGAGCGCTTCTTCCAGTCCAGCAATACCTGATCAACCTTCCGGCGCAATCGTTTCACAAAAATCACCGACTTTCTAGCTGCTTTATCACAAAATTCTTGGCTTACACAGCTATTATATCACATTTTTCTCAACCTGCCAGATGACGCCAGATATTGCTCAGGGCGATCATGAGGCGGTGCGGCAGAATAGACGTGATGATGCGGTGCAGGGTCGAGACGAGGTCGGGCGTGAAGACGGTGAAGCCGTGCTCCGCGGCCCAGAGCGAGCGCCGCGCGACGGTCTTCTGGCCCGTCGCGAGCGGGAAGCCGCGAAATAGGCCCGCCTTGTCCGTCCGCTTCGCCTCGTGGATGAACTCCGTGTCGCGAATCCAGTACGGGCAAATGGCCGTGACCGTGATGCCGCGCTCCGCGACCTCCGCCGCCAGCGCGCGGCTGTAACGCAGCAGGAACGCCTTCGTCGCCGCGTACGCCGCGAGGTACGGGATGGGCTGGAACGCCGCGCACGAGGCAATCTCGAGCACACGGCTGCCCCGCTCCATGTACGGCAGTGCCCGCTCCGTGAGCTCCGCCGCCGCGCGGCAGTTCAGCGCGATCATGCGCCCCGTCGTCGCCGCCCCGATGTCCGCCGCCATGCCGATGCGGCCAAAGCCAGCCGCATTGATGAGCCATCGCACCGTCACCGGCTCCGCCGAAAGCGCCGCCGAGAGCGCCTCCAGCGACGATTCCTGCGTCAAGTCCAGCGCAAAGACGCGGCACGGCAAAGCCACCTCCGCCGCCAGCTCCCGCAACCGCTCCTCGCGCCGCGCTACGAGCCAGAGCTCATCGACCGCCTCCTGCGCCAAGAGCCGCGCAAACTCCCGCCCAAGCCCGCTCGAAGCCCCCGTGACGAGCGCAATGCGTCTTTTATCCGGCATCCCTATCACCTCTCTTCTCACTGCGAGAACAGCTTCATCTATGGCTATGACAGACCGTATCGGCGCGAGTCATGCACCTCAGTCCTTATAGTATTCCTTATACCACGCCGCGAACTTGCCCAGCCCCTCTTCAATCGTCGTCGCCGGCTTGAAATCAAAATCGCGCTCCAGTTCGCTCACATCCGCGTACGTCTGGTAGACATCGCCCGGCTGCATGGGCAGGAACTCCTTCTTTGCCGTCTTGCCGATGGCCTGTTCCAGTACCTCGATGAAGTGCATGAGCTTCTCCGGCTTGTTGTTGCCGATGTTGTAGACCTTGTAGCGGTCGCCGAGCTCATTCGCCTTCGGCGGATTGCAGAGCATGTGCTCGATGCCCGTGACGATGTCATCGACATAGGTGAAGTCGCGGTACATATCGCCGTTGTTGTAAATCTGGATGGCCTCGCCCCTGCGGATCTTGTTGGTGAACTTGAAGTACGCCATATCCGGACGGCCGAACGGTCCGTAGACCGTGAAGAAGCGCAGCCCCGTCGCCGGAATCCCGTAGAGATGGCTGTAAGTGTACGCCATGAGCTCATCCGACTTCTTCGTCGCCGCATAGAGGCTGATCGGATGGTCGACATTGTCCGTCGTCGAGAACGGCGTCTTCTGCTGATTGCCGTAGACCGACGAGCTCGAAGCAAAGAGCAGATGCTCCACCTCATGATGGCGACATGCCTCGAGAATGTTGAAGAAGCCGATGATGTTCGAGTCGATATACGAGCGCGGATGGTCGATGCTGTACCGCACGCCAGCCTGCGCCGCGAGATTGACGACAATGTTCGGCTGATACTGCTCGAACAGCGCCGTGACCGCCGCCTCATCCGCCAAGTCACCCTTGATAAACGTGAATGCCGGATACTGACGCAGGATCTCCAACCGGCTCTCCTTCAAGCGGACATCATAGTAATCATTGACATTGTCAAAGCCAACAACCGTCGCCCCGAGCCCCAACAGCCGTTTCGACAAATGAAAGCCGATAAATCCCGCAGCACCGGTGATCAGGACCTTTTTCGTCGCATCAAATGGTAAATAAGACATATCCGTCCATCCTTTCTGCATTCCAGATTCAGTCGCGGTCAAAGAGATCGCGCGTATAGACCTTATCCTTGACATCTGCCAACGCATCATCCCAGCGGTTCGTGATGATGACATCACTGACGCGCTTGAACTCGTCCAGATCGCGGATGACGCGTGAGCGGTAAAAGTCCGGCTGATCTAATGTCGGCTCATAGACCACGACCGGGATGCCCTTCGCCTTGATGCGCTTCATGATGCCCTGGATGGCAGAGGCGCGGAAGTTATCCGAGTTGCTCTTCATCGTCAGGCGGTAGACACCGACAACCTTCGGATTCTTCTCGATGATCATGTCCGAGATGTGGTCCTTGCGCGTGCGGTTCGCCTCGACAATCGCCGAAATCAGATTCTGCGGCACATCATGATAGTTCGCCAGCAGCTGCTTCGTATCCTTCGGCAGGCAGTAGCCGCCATAGCCAAAAGAAGGATTGTTATAGAAGTCGCCGATGCGCGGATCCAGGCAGACACCTTTGATAATGTCGCCCGTATTGAGACCGCGAATCTCAGCATACGAGTCGAGCTCATTGAAGTACGCCACGCGCAACGCCAGATACGTATTCGCAAAGAGCTTGATGGCCTCTGCCTCAGTCGAGCCCGTGAAGATCATCGGGATATCCTTCTTGACCGCGCCCTCTGCCAGCAGATTGGCAAAGACATGCGCCCGCTCCGACTTCTCGCCGACCACGATGCGCGACGGATGCAGGTTGTCGTACAGCGCCTTGCCCTCGCGCAGGAATTCTGGTGAGAACATGATCTGCTCCGTATGATACTTTACCTTCACATGCTCCGTATACCCGACCGGTACCGTCGACTTGATGACCATCACCGCCTGCGGATTGATGGCCAATACCTCCTCAATGACCGTCTCCACTGACGACGTATCAAAGAAATTCTTCTTCGGATCGTAGTTCGTCGGCGTCGAGATGATGACAAAGTCCGCGTCCGTAAACGCCTCCTTAGCATCCAGCGTCGCCTTGAAGTGGATGTCACCACGCTGCAGGAAAGAAGAGATATCTGCATCAATGATGGGTGAGATGCCCTGATTCAACTTGCGGACCTTTGCCTCATCGATGTCCAGAGCAACGACATCGTGATGCTGTGCGAGCAACATGCCATTCGACAAGCCCACATATCCTGTACCAGCAATTGCAATCTTCATATCAAAAGCACTTCTTCCTCATCATATACCGAGTTTATAGCGAATCCGCAGGACACTGTACCAGAACATTCCCTTCAGGAAATCACTAAAGCAGCCGCACCCCTTGCGATAGTAACCCCAATACTTGAAATCATGGTAATTCTCCGGTTTCTTTACCGGAAGGATGTTCGTGATTGTTTCCCATGGAGACAATGCATTGTACTTGCGCCACTGCGCATCAAAGTCTGACAGTACCATCTGCCACGGTTTGCGGCGCCCCGTCCAGTGAAGGATGACGCTGTGGCCCTGATCATAGCCGCCGCCATCGTACACATTGTAATCGGCTGGCAAAAAATAGTTCGTTCCATCAAAGACAAGGTTCAGCACATCCTGACTCTGCCCGAGGAACCGCTCCCGCGGTTCGCACTGATAGGAAAAAGCCTGTTCCGTAATATGCTCTTGCTCCCAGGTCGGGATATCCACCAGCATGACACCATCATTGAAGTATTTTCCATTCTTCAGATGCAAGAAACCCGCACGATAATCTACAGCCGACTCACGCTCTGAGACGGCTCCCATCGGTTTTCCCTGCAAATCCGTCGCCCAGAGCCTGTCCAACGGCGCGATGCACATCGTATCTGCATCGAGGTAAATATAGCGCGCGGCATACTCTTTGATGATTTTCGGCATATAAAGGCGCGCATACGTGATGCGCGAGAACCGCTCCACCTTGATATGAAAATCATGGAACGGCTCCATGTTCAAATGATAGAGGATACAATTGCAATGCCATTTCTGAGCCAATGCATCCATCTTATCTGCATGATTCTCGCTGTATCCGTCCGTAAAAATATGGAACGTAATCGGCACATCCCGATTGTTTTCGAGTACCGAGACCATCGAAGCTCCCATGATAGGAATGAATGCATCATTCACATTGTAGCTGATATGATAGCCGTCCATATCCTTCGCATATTGATAAAGCTTCTTTGAAATGATGAAGTTTTCTTTTGAAAAAAATTCTGGATTAAAATGCTTCATACACTCACCTTATTCAATCTTAACCCTTACTATTCTAGCAAATTATTATTTGTGTAAATTTAAAAAGGCAAATTCCTGAGATTAGATAAAAGCAATTTTATATATGCCATAATCAATCTCAGGAATTCGCCATTGATCATACAACATCAAGCATCTTCATACAATCGCAAACTGCAGCCTGTGACAAACCAAAGCGTTTTAACCGCGGCCGACATTCCCCATGTATAATCGAAAAATCCTACAACAGCAAAACCAATCCATGCACAAAAACCTATCATAGAATATGGAGAATCCCAACGCCTGAATAACCATAACGAATACGCCATGAAAGTCAGCAAGCCAGCCAGGCCTAATAACCCGCTATCTACAGCCGTTTGAACATAAATATTATGGAAATGGCCAAGTCCCTGAGTATCCGCTGCCGTACGATAATCCCGGAGATAAACCTTTCCGCCTTGCAAGATTCCATAGCCAATAACTGGCTTCTCCTTTATCATGACAGCCGCACCCTTCCAGGCCTCAACACGGTCGCCATTCGATCGATCTGTCGTGATATTCACGATGGATGCTGCACGCTGATTTAACTGAGACGTAGCTGCTATTACACCAGCTGTGCATGCAAAAACTGCGACTAAAACAAGACATTTCTTCGGGCTCCACTTGGCGCTCTGATAGAGTACAAATGGCATGACAGCTAAGATACCAACCCATGAACTTCTTGTCCCACTAGCAATTGCGCCAAGAACAATACAGACTGCACAGAAAAGCAAACAATTCTTATGCCGAATATCCTTGCTGTGTGAAATCCATAAAATAATACTAGCAGGAAAAACAGTGGCGACAATGCTCGCATGACGAAGCAGGCCATCGCCAAGGCCATTCACTCGCGGTGCCTGCGTGATAAGGCGTTCAACAAGCGTCGCAATACCATCTATAGCCATGAAAGCGATAAAGCAAAGCAATGCCTTCTTGATAGCTTCTGTATCGATTTTCAAAAAAATCAGCATGAAAAAAACGAGAAAGCGCAACACAAAGTAATCAAGGAACTTTGATGATGAATACCCCATATCCAAGCTGAAAATTGCAGAGGGCAATATGGTTAATGCAAAAAAAACATAAACGAGGAAATACTTTTTGACCTGTTCTGTCAAGAACAGTTTTTCACCAGATTGATATCTTCGATAGGTATCAATGATAAAGAATAGGATTGAAAGAGCATAGAGAATATTCCCAGCGGCAATTGAAAGCCGCTGTATGCATACTGCTATAGTTAGTGCAATAAGACATAACTGGTTGAATTTCATCTTATTCATAATAGCCATTAATTTCTCCCCCATATCTCAGCTACCTCTTGTAGGACATTTTCAACGGTTATGCCATCTACACAAAGATACTTCGTACATTCTCCCGGACGATGGCATATTTTCTTACCCGAACACGGTACATGAAGTGAAACCGCCCTAGATGGCTCTACTGCCGCTTGATATACTTCTGGCGAATTAAAAGTAAATATCGTCACCACAGGGCAGCCAGCGGCTGCTGCGATATGGGCACTCCCTGTATCAAGACTTACAAGAGCATCTACTTTCCTGAACAAGGCAATCAACTGTCTGAATGACGTCTTTCCTATAAGATCAAGCACAGCCTCACGATGCTTCATACCAGCAATGATTTGCCTGCCTTTATCCTGATGCGATGCGATTCCTGTCAGCACAATATTCACGTCGTACTCTTCTACAAGCCGATCCGCAAGTGCACTGAATTTCTCTGCGGGCCAATCCCGGTACTGCATTGTCGTTTGAAAACAAAACGCAATATACCTCTTCTTCAGACTCTTGTTTGCCCGTGCCACAGAAAGCATATTTTCTATTGCTTCCATATCCTCTACCGCCGAGGGCTTGAACCGACCCGGAATGAATGATTTCTCCGAGTCATGAAAATAGCGACGTAAGATTTCCTGAAAACTTTCTGCCATCCGATGCTTCGTCACATCCCATCCCTCAAGGGATAAATCTGTCGTATAGAAATGGCGTTCCCAGCCAAGGTCCCATCCAAGTGCTCGCTCTAAGCTAATCCGCACAGGAATCCCTGCGCCCCATTTGATCAGAGTGATGCGTTCACGTGGATCGAGCGAAATACCAATATCATAATGACGCTTCCGTAAATCCCGCGCCACTTGTATTCCCTGTAACAAGCCGCCTCCGCTTTTATAGTCATAGGCATAAACATCATCGACGCCTTCAATCATCTGCGCAGCCGCACAAAGATTACCATAAGTTAGATAAGTGATCTTGGCATCCGGATATGCTTTTTTCAATACAGGAAAAACCGATGATGAAATCAAGATGTCCCCAACATGCATTAACCCATCTACCAATATTTTTATCATGCCATTCCTCTTTCTAAATTTTCCCGAACTGTTGTAGCACTTCTTACGCGCGTAATGCCTGAAGATGTGCTGCAATGCTGGCATCTATCTCATCCAGAAGGGCAAACCGCTTACGGTAGTTTGCTCTTTTTCTTGTGGGGATTTCTTCCATCGTCTTGCGGTACTCTGTCATCGGGAGCTCGTAGAAGCGCGTGTCGTCGCAGAGTTTGCCGCCCGACTCTTCCCAGAAGGCACCAAAGTCGGTCTTGAGTTTGCGGTCGCGCCGCACGTGGTTGTTGGCATAGTAGCCGTAATTCGTCACCGCGTAGATGTGCTTGAGTCCGAGGGCTTTTGCAACTTCCTGCGTGGCATGCAGGATGAGGTTCTTCGTGCGGTACGCATGACAGCGCTTCGTGATCTTCTTGATGACCTCGCGCGAATGATCCATATTCGGTCCCTGCATGGCCCCGATGAACAGGGACCACTCGCCCTTCTGGTCCTTGGCGATCCAGAACATCATCTGGTAGAGTGCCTGCCCCTCATAGTCCAGCCAGACGGACATCAGCCCTTCTTTGCGTTGTCCGGGATGATACGTCAGCTTCAGCGTCAGGGGATCATCGCCTTCGTCCTGCGACTGCCAGAGCTCAATCGACTGCTTGCGGTAGAGGTCTACGGCCGTGTCTCCCTTGAGATGCTCGGTCAGATACGTCATGTGCTCCTCGACAAGCTTGATGCGCTCATCAAAGGTCGACTTGTTGTAGAAGAATGCGCGCGTCGGCTGCTCATACACAAAGCCGTACTCCTCAGCAATGCGCGCCAGCTTGTCGTTGCTGGCAAAGAATCGCTGCAGCCGCTTCATCTTCTGTGGATGCAAGAAGCAGCGGATGACGAAGACGACGCAGCGCCGTGCCTCGCTCGAATTCTCCATATTGTATATCTGCTTACCCACGCGAATTGCATCAAACATACTATCCCATACTCCTACTCTGTCAAACTACTGTAAAGAATCTCTGCCAGAAATCAGCCAGCTTCAGCCGTCGCAACTGTCGCGCAATGGAGCGGCCTTTCCTGCGGGGATCTGGCTGCGGCATCTTCACGCTGCGGAACTCGGTCTGCCGCAGATACTCGTAATACTTGGCGTTAAAAGCCGCATACCTATCATATTCCCAGGGCTTATAGCCTCCTGCATAATGAAGGATGCTGATGTGCTTCCTTGCCTCAACCGCCATGCGACGGAAATCCCTTCGTTTCAAGATCTTTAAGAAGAGATACCAGACCGGCGGTATGACATTCCAACGCAGTGGCACAGGCTGCCAGTCCCGATGGAATAGCTGATTGAGGGCATCCTGATCGTGATGGCGGTAGTTGTTCCTTTCAGCCAGCTGCTCCGCCTGTCTGCCATAATCGTGCTCACGCCAGTCCTTCAGGTCCACGACAAGGACGCCAGAATTGAAGTAGATATCCTCCTCCGAAAAGCCCAGCTGTTCCTGTTTGCCATGCCAGTCCTTGCTCGAGGCCATGATGCCCAAGTCCATAATTGCAGCTAATGGATGATGGTTCATATCATAATTCCAAAGCTCAGCAATGTCATCGAGGACAAGCAGGTCGCAGTCGAGATAGATGACCTTGCCGACGGAATCGGGCAACAGCCGCCCCATTTCCAAACGGAAATAAGCCGCTCGGCTCAGCTGGCCGCTGACGAAGAACTTCTTGAATCGATCTGCCTCTACTTCGCAGAAATGGATTGCGGCATGGGCCTGTTCAATCGTTGCCTGTATCTTCTCTTTGACCGCCGCATCAATCTGATCATCCAGCAAGTAGAATACGATGCGCGCCGGGTCTGCCGTGTTCTTCAAGATAGACATCATAGCTACGGTCGCATGCTGTGCATAGTTGCTGTCGCAGGCAAAGACAATGTTGATGTTCTCGTTCACTTGCTGCCTCCGTCCTGCAGGCGATACAGATTGATGAGTTTCAGATACTTGACGAAGGTGTACACCGATGCCATCACCGACATGGTCAGCCCCATGAAGCCATCGAGGAAACCGCCTCTCAGGAGATAGTCACGGATAAACGTGAATGACGCATGGCCAAGCGCTCCGGATTTCCCCACCCGCTTGTTCCGTTCAAACATGGACTGCGCTGCGAAACTGGTGTATTGATTGAACTTCGCAAAGTACTGGTTCCATGTCGTATAGGTATAGTGGAGCAGGACATTGCGCAGGGTCTTGCGCGGTAGGTCCGTCTCAACCCCCTCATGTACCTTACCCTGCCAATGGATGCCAGTACGCGGATATAAGCGGTAGACGAAGTCTGGACGATGGCCGCCATGATGCATCATCTTGCCAAAGACGATGTTCTTGCGCTCCACCCGATAAGCTGCTTCTATCCCGTCCGACACGATGCGTCGGATTTCCTCTGCCGCTTTTTCCTGGATCCGCTCATCCGCATCGAGATAGAATACCCAGTCCGCCTGCGTCTGCGTCAGAGCAAAATTCCGCTGTCCGGCAAAGCCCTCATCGCCCATCGGATGGGTGACGAATATCGCCCCGAGCGACTCGGCTATGGCCTGCGTCCTGTCCGTGCTGCCTGAATCAACGATGACAATCTCATCGGCAAAGGATGCGCTCTTGATGCAGGCTTCAATATGAGCTTCTTCATTTCTTGTCAAGATCAATACTGCTAAGCTGGGCATCTGACACCTCCTGGTTCTTATCTTTTCTCCATGCGACCGTCTCTTATTTTCTCATTATATCATAAAAATCGCTCGGTTACAGGCAAAAGCATCTGCAACCACAATCAAAATAAGCCTCTTGCATCGAAGAGGCTTATTCGTCGCAATGATATCTAGGTCAGATTGAACTCAGTTCTTCTGGATGGCGGCAAATCCAGGCTGTCAGGGCATCGAAGCCGAGCTTCTTAAGCGACATCTTGTAAGAGCCGTGGTTCGAAGTCGTGTAGATGTAGTAGAAGGTCGGCGAATCGTTCTGTCCGTGGCCACTGGGAAGCGGCTACTGTGGTGGGCAAGCAAGGAAAGGCATGCCTCATCACACTGGTGGGCCGGAAGAGCCTGTACATGCTGGGCAGAAAAGCTATATTTCTCAAAGGTGTTACACTTAGCTTGTCAATTCACCTGAAAGAACTTCCTCTGTACGTTCCAATCTGCGATAATACCAGTGTGCCAAATATATATTCATCAGATACACCAATAATTCCATTTCCTCTTCCAATGTCTCATCGAAGTTGTCACCCAACAAGAGTCCTTTATCGCCGAGCATTGCTACTATCACTGCCGTTGCAATCAGTACAAAAGCAATGACAGGAACGGGAATCTCCTTAAAAATACGTCTCCAAGGCACGTACAAAGCAAAAGACAACACAGTCATCAGTATCGCTACGGCTATGATGCCGTATACGACTTTGTAGTACGGCAGAGCATGCATACTGACAAAGACAGGGCCGTGATCTGTCATCCCGTTTGGCAGGAAGACACGCCCCCAGCTCAGCTCTCGGCCCAGCAAGATGAGGAAATAAGTGCTAGCAGCCAGCCACATGCCGTGGCGATAGCGTCCGCTCGCCTTGCGGAAGAGGATCATACAATAAATGGCACCGATGAGCAGGACGATGTCCTGCAGGATCTCGACGGGCCCATTCTCCCAGCCCACCCATGAGGGGAGTACCGCTGCGGCAGGAAATGCCGCCACAAAATAAAGACAGGCCCAACGAGAGACCTTCGCCGCCTTGCACCGATTCATGAAGTCCATTGCATTCATAAAAATCACCACATTTCATCTTGGATCAAGCAGCAGGTTCATGAGTGGATGCACGGCAGTCCTCCGTATCGACAGGTGCCAACACTCATCTTCCGTCTCTTCCGGAAGCAAACCACCGCCACCATAAGTTTACTCTAAATAAGTCCGTTACGCAAACGAAAAGCCTCATCTTCTGATGAGGCCATATAAATTCATGAAGATAGGCAGGAATCAACCGTGCAACTGCTCGATGTGGCGGACTGTCCAGCCTGTCAGCTCGCACCAAGCCGCCTGCTCTGCCTTGAAGCGTTCGCAGTCTCTTTGTATCGGCAATGCCTCCGCTGACACACGGAGCGCCTGCTCGATGCGCTCACTATAGTTGCCGATGGCATCCTGCGTCATCCAGCAGTACGGCGTGACTACATGGTCGATTGGCTCAAACAGCGATGGCTGAATGGCATAGTAGCGAAAATCCTTAGGAGCAATCAGCTCGATCAACGTCGGCAGGATATTCATGTGGCTGCCAATTGTAGCATTCTTGAACATGTCTCGCGTCAAATCCGGATGGCTCATGGCAAACGAAGTCAGGAAGCGCTCGCGCAAGTTAGGCTCGCGGCGCGGTACGATATCAAAATCCAATGGCAGGACACCTGAAGCATGGTCACCCGTCACGATGAAAAGGCTGTCTGGATAGCGTTCTTTCATCTCGTGGACGAATTTCATCGCAGACTGGTCCGCATACCAAGCCGATGCCATGCGGCGCCAGTTCTTCTTGTCGCGTCGCAGGGCTTCAGGCATCTCCGGCATGACTTTGTCAATATCAAAGCCAAGCTCTTCAAACGGCAGTAGATATGGGCCATGATTCGAGGTCGTGTAGATAAAATGGAACGACGGCCGTTCGTCACTGTCTCCTTCAATGCGCTTAGCTACTTCCTCTAAGAAGATGTGATCGTAAACACCAAGCCAAGTGTGTGGTGCATCCTTGCCACAAATATCCGGACCGCCAAAGCTCCGGTCAAAGCCGACGCTCGGGATAAAGTGATTGAGACTGCTCCATGTCAACGGGCCTCCATACCAGAAATTCGTCTGATAACCCAGCTGCTTCAGCTGATTTGGCAACGATGTCGGCAAAGCGCCTTTCCAGAATTCTTGATTCTCATTGAGTTCCATATCGGCATCGAATATGCCGGAGACCAAGCTAACGATGGACGGCTGCGAGATCATCCCACCCGGCAGGAAGTTCTCTATCGATATCGTATGTGCATCCTTGCGAAACGCCTTGCTTGCATCCATGAGGTGCAATTTCTCATAGAGTGGATCAAAAGCGCTCTGTGCATGACTTTCCAAGAAAAGGACGAAAATGTGCTTTGGCTTATGGATGCGCGCTCCCTCAGCATAGCGCTCAAATGTTGTAAACGGATGATCTGCCGCATCTTTTCCACCATGCAGGATTGGTGCCATGATCTTGTCTGATTCTTCATCGCTATGCGTTAGCGATGGATGGAGCTTCTGATGCCAGAGCTTTTCGAGGATAATGAGGTCATCGATGACAGCCTTACCCATGAAGACTTCGTCTTTGACCACTGACGGGACTTCATCCCACTCTGGTTTGCGGCGATGACGGAATGTACCACCATAGCGGAACCAGTAGAAGATAGCTATCGCTGCCAAGAAAAATGCCGTATTGAAAGCATACTGCCAGCCCGATGTGTTAAAAGTCGGATACGGGATGGACGGCAGAGCGAGCAGCCACGATGATGCTAGATAGCACAGGCCGACATACGGGATATAGCTCAGTAAAATCCAGGTGCCGTGATTCTGATTGAAGAAGATATCTGCGAAGTTCTTCTTGTCGGCATGGCGTCCCAGCAGGAGCAGGTGATTGTAGATATCGTGGAAATGGTAATAGAAGATAAGCCGTCCGATAAATGCCGTATATAGCACGACAGCGTAGACGAGCAACCCCGCCTGCCGTACCGTGTCACCTATTGTGTAATAAGATGCGAAGAACGCGCCCGGAATTGAGACGAGCACCATGGAGTACAGGTAGACATAGGCATTGAAGTCCATACCCCACCAAAATCCATAGCGAAAACACGTAAGCCACTTGCCCCATTCACCAGATGGTGTCTTCTTGTCACGATAAATCAGGATAAAGGCCAAGCGGAACAGTGCACAGAGGATTGGCGGCAATACCGCTAGTTTGAAATCCTGCTGCACACCGGCAAAGAACATAGAAAACATCAAAGTCACACCTCTACTAATATACATGCAAAAAACATATGCACATTATCTTCTATAAAGTATTAGATAAGCCAACTAACATTGTAATGGGTCAAACTGAAATAAGCAAGAGCCCTTTTGACATAAGCAAAAGGGCTCTTGGAACAATCATATAGAATGAGCTACCAGCTCCAGAAGGCTCCCGCCCTCGTAACGCAGGCCTTTGAGGCCGGCGTTCTTGGCGCAGAGCATGTCACCGTCGCTGTCGCCGACGAAGTAGGACTTCGCGCGGTCGATGTGGTAGCGGGCGCAGGCGGCGTCGATGAGGCCGGTGGCGGGCTTGCGGCAGCTGCAGGCCTTGGTGTAGGCTGGCACCTTGCCCTCGGGGTGGTGCGGGCAGTAGTAGAGGGCGTCTAGGTGGGCGCCGACTTT
>OGOP01001529.1_pt1 | contig 15951 bp, 13 predicted proteins | sample 1552591 | NCBI WGS metagenome assembly OGOP01 (sample SAMEA2580120, study PRJEB22360) | human gut metagenome | biome: human gut; feature: human-associated habitat; material: faeces | place: Denmark | collected 2008/2010 | reverse complement strand
GGTGGCGGCCCCGCCGAACGGCTCGATTTCCGTAGGGTGGTTGTGGGTCTCGTTCTTGAACATCAGCAGCCATCTCTCGGTCTGCCCGTCCACATCCACATCTATGAATATGCTGCACGCATTGTTCTCCTCGCTGACCTCCAAGTCATCCAGCAAACCGTTCTTCCTGAGGTATTTCGCCCCGATTGTGGCCATATCCATCAGGTTCAGTCCCTTCTTCTCGCGGCCTGTCTCCGAGCGCATCCTCAGGTACAGGGCCATCGTCCCGTCGATGTCCTCCTTGATGAAGGAATCCTCCACGTCGATGCTTTCCAATTCCGTTGTGAATGTCGTGTGGCGGCAGTGGTCGCTCCAGTAGGTGTCCAGAATCCTGAGTTCGGTCTCGTTCGGATCCCTGCCTTCCTCGGTGAAATATTTCACAACCTCGGCGAGGTCGTCGGCGTTCATCGCAAGGCCCATCTTTTTGCAATATGCTTTCAGATCGTCCCCGCTCATATTCCTGAATCCCTCCAGCACGGGAACCGGCTTGACCGCCGCGTGTTCCGTGTCGGCCAGTTTGCTCAGGTCTTTCGCACGGGATTCCACCGGATTGATGTAGTAGTGGCGGATCTTCTCAAGCGTCTCCTCGGAGGCGTCGGAGTCCACGATCAGAAGTTTGGAACTCTTTATGCTGATCCGCGCCGTGGGGTCGATCAGGTGCACGCAGTCCACAGCCGAGGCCGCCCTCTGGTCGAACTGGCCCGGCAGGTACTCGACAGCGATGTACTTCGCTCCGTCCAGATCGATCGAATCTGTGACAGAGTCGGTCACAATCTCTCCGAAGACGCTGTAGCGGCTCTTCTCCAGAAGATCGGGCGTGAATCCGAACAAGTCGTAAACATTAAGCAGCCGAAGCGTTTTCAGCTCCAGCTGCAGGTTCTCGTTGAGTTCCCCCAGGAGGCTCTTTGCCTCCACCTGGAACTCCGGGTGTTTCTCCACGAAAATGCGGTAATTGGACATCTTTGCAAGTTCTTTTTAAGACTATCACAAAGTTAGCCTTTTTGCCCCACATTCACAAAATTTTGGGTATAATTGTCAACTGATTGTAAATGAATATATTTGTAAATGCTGCCAGGCGGATTTGGAGGGCACTGCTTTGTAAAATATTGAATGTCAAAAGGTGATGTTACACCTTCTGACATTCAATGAATTGCGGATTTGTGCCTGGCATCAGAGCGATGTGGCCTCAGAGATGTGGCTTTTAGTTAAGCCATTTTAGTCAATCCACTGGCTGAAGAAACGCCAGATTTCGGAGCAGGTGTCCATATCCTTGTCGGACCAGGAGTGGTTGCCGCCTTCGACTTTGTAGAGCCAGACTTCGGTGGGTCTGCCGCCTTTCACCGCCGGCCTGCCGGCCTTGAACTGATAGAGGGTGACCTGGTTACGACCCTCGCGGCGAGGAAGCTCGGTGACATATTCCTCGGTACAACCGTTAACAGCGATGATTCTGCTGACCGCCGCCGGAACGGGAATATACGCTCCCCAGCCACCTTTGTTCTCTGGGTCGCCGAGCCATTCGGAAGTGTGGTCCTGTGTGCCGTGAACCTCCATGAAAGGAAGCGGATGCTTGTAGGAATATTCAGTCTCCATCCAGTTGAACTGCAGTCCTGCGATCGAGGCCATGGCCTTGAAGGCCTTCGGAGCGCGCATCGCGATCAGGTAGATGATGTCGCCGCCGTTGGACATTCCGGTGAGGAATGTATTCTTTGGACTGAGATCGAATCTCTTCTGGAGTTCTTTGGAAAGGGCGATGAGGAACTTTACATCATCGGTCTTCATTCCTTCCTGTGAAGGGTAGCGGACATTCCAGCCCGGTTTACCTTTCGGATCCTTTATTCCCTGAGGGTAGCAGACAGCGAATCCGTTCTTGTCGGCGACATCCATCATCGCTTTCTTTCCCTTGAGGGCCGAGCCGCCGTAGCCGTGCAGGACTATCACGAGAGGAGCCCCGGCCTTCAATCCTTCCGGACGGTAGAGGTAATATTCCCGCTCAAGTCCTTGATTTTTCATTGTGTAACGCTCGCACCGTTCCTTTACTGAATATTCCTGTGCCGGACTTTCGCTGGAAGATAAGGACGCTTCGACAGGCTCAGCGTCCGGTTGGCTTGGTACCAGGTTATCGGTCGCTTCGGCAGGGACTGCGTCCGGTTGGCTTATGACTTGATATAATGTGTACTTGTCTGTCCGGTCGCTGAGCTTGTCGAAGCGACTGTCTATCGTATTGCCATACCCATTGCTTCCCAAAGCGCTGCCAATGGCCAGGAGCGCCGCGATGATCGTGGAGGATAACATGCTGATTGATTGGCTTTTAATGAATATCCTCCCGTCGGATATGGCGGGAGGATAATGTTTATTATTCTGATTTACAAGTTGTTAGCCTCCACGCACTATTTGTTCTCGGCAGCCTCAACGGCCTTGAAATAGCGGTAAGAGTTGACCTTGAGCTCACCGGCGGCCGGCTCGTCAAGCACAACGACACCATTCTCGTGCAGCTGAAGGGCAGAGAGGGTGACATAGTGGCTTACAGGTCCCTCGATGGCGTCCTTGACAGCCTTGGCCTTCTTGCCGCCGAAAGCGAGGACGAGAACCTCCTTGGCACCACACACTGTGGCGACACCGACTGACATGGCCTGTTTAGGAACCTTGTTCACATCGTTGTCGAAGAAACGGGAGTTTACCTCGAGAGTGTCCTGGGTGAGGGTCATGACCCTTGTCCTGGAGTTGAGGGAAGAGAACGGCTCGTTGAACGCGAGGTGTCCGTCCTCGCCGACTCCGCCGAGGAACAGGTCGATTCCTCCGGCAGCCACGATGGCCTTCTCGTAATCCTCGCACTCTTTGGCGAGATCAGGAGCGTTGCCGTTGAGGATGTGGATGTTGCCGGCCGGAACGTCCACCTTGTCGAACAGATTCTTGTGCATGAAGCTGTGGTAGCTCTCCGGATGGCTCTCAGGAAGCCCTACATATTCATCCATGTTGAATGTGATGACATTCTTGAAGGAGATCTCTCCGGCCTCGTACATTCTGACGAGCTCGGCATAGACATCCAGTGGAGTGGAGCCGGTAGGCAGTCCGAGTACGAATGGCTTGTCGGTCTTCTCAGCCTTTGCCTTGATGGCGGCGGCAATGTGGTGGGCAGCCCAGATAGAGCCTTCCTTCTTTGTGTCTCTGATGATTACTTTCATGATGATATTCTTTTAATATGTTATTTCAATCTTAGGAAAACTTCGATGGCTTGATATTCGGCCATTCCGAGTTCGTCATATAACCTTGCGGTGTTCTGTGTGCGCTCCTCGGCCCTCTGCCAAAACTCCCTCGGGTCATCGCCCGGGAACGGAACGATGTCTTTCTGGGAAAGGTGGCGGAAGATGGCGTGGCGCTTCTCGATGAGCTCGTCAGGGCTGATCGGAACGGCCATGTCAACTCTCCAGAGCTCCCACTCCATCCAGGCACCTCTGTAGAGCCAGATCGTGGTGTCGTTCAGCCAGTCGTTGCCTTCCTCCTTGAGCTGTTCGATGGCCTCAAGGGCGGCCTCGGTGCAGACCCTGTGCGTTCCGTGAGGGTCGGCGAGGTCACCTGCCATGTAGATCTGGTCAGGGTGGATCCTGACGATCAGCTCCTTGATAATGTCAAGGTCTTTCTGTGTGCGAGGCAGTTTCGTCACTCCGCCCGACTCGTAGAACGGCAGGTTGAGGAAGTGGACGTTGGTCTTGTCGTTGAGGCCGAAGCTTCTGTCCGCTCCTCTGGCCTCGCTGCGGCGGATGGCCGCCTTGATGGCGAGAAGCTCCTTAGGCTCAGGCTCACCAGGCTTCTTTGAGTCGATGATTTTCTTTACCTCGTCGAACTTGTCTCCGAATCCAAGCTGGTAGGCGGCGTCCATATGCTGAAGCACAACGTCATCGTGCACTGCCAGGTCACCGGAGGTCTCGTAGGCCACGTGCACGTCGTGTCCCTGATGCACGAGACGGATGAATGTGCCTCCCATGGAGATCACGTCATCGTCCGGGTGAGGGGAGAAAATCAGGACCTTCTTAGGGAACGGAGTTGACTTGACAGGCCTTGTGGTGTCGTCAGCGTCAGGCTTTCCGCCCGGCCATCCGGTGATGGTGTGCTGGAAGTCATTGAAAACGTCTATGTTGATCTTGTCGAACGGCCCGTAGAGTTCGATGAGCTCTCCGAGGGAGTTCTCGAAATAGTCCTGCTGCTTCAGCTTGAGGATTGGCTTATGAACCTTCTGGCAGAGCCAAACGACGGCCTTGCGGATCAGGTTCGGTGTCCACTGGCAAGGACCGACCATCCAAGGTGCGACGAGTCTGGTCAGCATAGAGGCTGACATCTCGTCAGTGTAGAATGTGATGTTGTCGTGTTCCTGAAGCCAGGTTGCAGGGCAGGCCGGATCGATGTCGCCCTCCACGACTTTCTTTACCACAGCCGCCTTGTCCTCGCCCCAGGCCATAAGGATGATCCTGCGGGCGCTCATCATCGTGCCGATGCCCATCGTGATGGCGGTCTTAGGGGTGACGGAAATGTCGCCGTTGAAATTGCGGGCCTGTCTCTTTCTGGACTGGTATGAGAGCGGAACGGTGCGTGTGCGGCTCTTCTCTGACGAGCCGGCCTCGTTGAAACCGATCTGGCCGCCTTCGCCGACACCGATCACAAGCAGGTCGAGACCTCTGGCGATCTTGTCAAACTTGGCGCAATAGTCGGATACCTCTTCCTTTGAGACTGTTCCGTCAGGAATATGCACGTTCTCCTTTTTGACATCCACATTGTCAAGGAATTCGGCGTGGAGCCTGTGGTTGCGGCTCTGGACGGAGTCGCTGCCGTATGGGTAATATTCATCAATGGAGAACACCTCGACATTGGCGAAGGAGATCTTGCCTTCCTTGAACTGCTCTGTCAGGTTGCTGTAGAGGGACACAGGTGTGGTTCCTGTGGTCAAACCGAGTTTGAAAGGACGCGGAAGAGCCGCCCTTTCGTGGTCTTTGATGGCTTTGACAATAATGTCTGCCACCTTGTCGCTTCCGATGTTCGCGTCATCGGAAATCTCGGTGGTGATCTTCTCGTAGGAATGGAGAATGCTCTTAGGCAGGTTCTCCTCAATCAATCCACCGTCCTTTGGTAAAGAAAAGTGCTTCATTTTGTTGAGCTTAATAATTTCGTAAAATATGATATGTTTCGCCAGCCCGTTTCCGGGTCAAAAGCTCTATGTCATTTCCGCGGATCAACCGGCCGCGGACACCGTGCCAAATCACTACAATTTAGATGCCGCGACACTGAATGTGTCACCGTGTTCCAAATCTCCATATTCCAGCCCGCGCTTCAGCCAGGTGTAGCGCTGCTTCGCCGTCCCGTGGGTGAAGGATTCCGTCACCACATAGCCTTGCGCCTTCTTCTGGAGGTAGTCGTCCCCGATCTTCGAGGCGCAGTTCAGCGCATTCTCTATGTCTCCTTTTTCCAGGGACTTATACTTCTTGTCATCGTTCATCGCCCAGACTCCGGCGTAGTAGTCGGCCTGGAGCTCAAGCCGGACACTGATCGCGTTCGCCTCGGTCTTGCTGACACGGTTCATTTTCTGGTGGGCCTGCCCGAGCGTGCCCAAAAGATATTGGACGTGATGACCGACCTCATGGGCGATCACGTAGGCGTAGGCCAGGTCGCCGTCCGCTCCGATCTGCCGCTTCATCGAGGTGAAGAAGCTGAGGTCGATATAGACGCTCTGGTCGGCGGAACAGTAGAACGGCCCTACCGATGAGTTCGCGGCTCCACATCCGGAAGTGGTTGATCCTGAATATAACACCATCTTCGGCGGGTCATATTCATAGCCATACTTCGCGAATATGGCTGTCCAGACATCCTCGGTTCCGGCGAGGACTTTCTTCGTGAACGATGCAAGTTCCTGTTCCTCGGCGGAGAACCCCACATGCCCCTCTGTCTGTTCGGTGCCTTGAATCGAGGACACTCCCTCAAGCACGGACGAAGGATCCCCTCCGAGCAGCATCACAATCAGCGCGATGACGATGGTTCCGCCCAGACCCACTCCGGCCTTGGCTCCACGTCCCATTCCTCTTCTGTCATCCACATTCGTGCTTTCGCGTCTTCCGTCAAGATTCATACTAATTTCAGTGTTAGCTTAAATCACACAAAGATACTCACTTTTCCCGTAAGCCGGATTGGTTTTCCGAAAAAATATCAGGCGAAAAAACTGAACGCAGGCGCCCTCATGTCAGTTCGGGTCGAAATGTCGTTTCTGCTGAGTCAGAAATGTCCACCGAAACGGCAAACTGCCGGAGAAAAGAGTCTATAGCTCGGTTTGTCCGGTATAAATGCGCTTTACCGGACATACAGGGGGCAAGATTTTTTCATTGAAGCTTTTGAAGCTTTTTGTGGAATGTTTTGGAATATCGGAGGAAAATCAATAACTTTGCAATCCTTTGAAGCGGAAGTGCAGCGGAAGTGCGAAGTTTCCAAAGGAAAGTCTACTGCCTGAATATGCCCGAATGGCGGAATTGGTAGACGCGTTGGACTCAAAATCCAATGTCCCTTAAAGACGTGCCGGTTCGAGCCCGGCTTTGGGCACCCGACCGAAGTCTCCCTCGTTTTTTTGGGAGACTTCTTCTTTTTTTGTCAGATTCAACCTTACGTCTTTTGCCCAGTACCTTCGGGCGGTGGAAACGCGCGGAGGTGTCGCTCAAGCGTGCCGTGCTGCACCCTCGGGCGACGAAGATGTACGAAAGTGTCGCTCAAGCGTGCCGTGCTGCACCCTCGGGCGACGAAGATGTACGAAAGTGTTGCCCAAGAGAGCCGTGCTGTACCCTCGGGCGACGAAGATGTACGAAAGTGTTGCCCAAGGGAGCCGTGCTGCACCCTCGGGCGACGATAAAGTACGAAAGTGTTGCCCAAGGGAGCCGTGCTGCACTCTTGGGCGACGAAGATGTACGAAAGTGTTGCCCAAGGGAGCCGTGCTGCACCCTTGGGCGACGAAGATGTACGAAAGTGTTGCCCAAGGGAGCCGTACTGCACTCTTGGGCGACGATAAGTGTGGTTTTCGTTGCCGAAGGGTTTCCTTCATCCATACTTCATTCTGCCCTGCGCCCTTGGGCAACGGGAAGGCGCGGAAGAGTCGCCTGACTGTGCCGCGCGTCACCTTCGGGTGCGGGACAGTCAGGCGTCATCGTTCCCGGAGAGCTCGGCGCCGTCCCCTGCTCCTGTCGTTGGGAGGGGGCAGGGGGCCGGTCGCATGGTCGTGCGGCCATTATATCCGGCATATTCGTTTGATATTTGGAAATTTTTATTATTTTTGTCCTGACACCTGCCACGACGACACGTCCCGTGCCGGTGACGCAAGGCAGGAGCGGGATACAGACCGAAAGGGTGACCGATGGTCGCCAAGTTATTTACCAAAGCATCGCTGAACTCATAGGACTCACGAGACTATAACCAAAACATCAATCGATATGAGCGTTTTTACACACACACACGGCGCGCGCTGCTGACGGCTGCCGCCGCCATCCTTCTCATCACCTCCTGCGGTAAGAAGGAGGAGACGGCCGGAGTCTCATCCGTGGCCGTCACCCCGTCCCGGATAGAGATCATAGAGGGCGAATCTGCGGTGCTGTCCGCCAGTGTCTCTCCCGAAGCCGCGTCCGACAGGGCCGTGGCGTGGTCGTCGTCCGACCGGAGCGTCGCCACTGTTGACAAGGCCGGCACCGTCCATGGCCTCAGACCCGGCACCGCGACCGTCACCGCGACGGCGGAGGGCAAGTCCGGCACCTGCGCTGTGACGGTGAAGGCCAAGGCGGTAAACGTGACGGAGGTCACTCTGGACAGGACCGAGCTGACATTGACCGAGGGCGAGACGGGAACGCTTACGGCCACGGTGAAGCCCGACAACGCTGACAACAGGAAGGTGACGTGGATCTCGGACAAGACGGATGTCGCCACGGTCGACGGTGCCGGCAAGGTTACTGCCGTGAAGGCCGGCGAGGCTGTGGTCACTGTGACGACCGAGGACGGCGGGAAGACGGCGACCTGCAAGGTGACGGTGAAGGCCAAGGCGGTTCCGGTGACCGGCGTGGAGGTCAATCCGTGGGCGGTGACCCTGTCCGTACGCGGCACCTCCAAACTCTCTTACACGATCAGACCGGCGGACGCGACCAACCAGAATGTGAAATGGGAGTCAGAATCACCGTCCGTCGCGACAGTCGATTCCGAAGGCAACGTGCAAGGCGTCGCCGCCGGAACGGCGAAGATCTGCGTGACAACCGAAGACGGCGGCTTCAAGTCCTACTGCACCGTCACCGTGAAAAAAGCGGAATCAAAATTCGAGGTTGGCGGACTGTGGTATGAATATTTTTATGGTCCAAACCTGGCAAGGGTGATTCCCGATCCTGACGGAAGCAAATACGGCGGGAATATCTCCATCCCCGGACAGATTGAATATGGCGGGATCACATATTCGGTCGTTCATATAGGAAGCCGCGCGTTCTACGAGTGTGCAGATCTTAAGTCAGTGACCCTTGGCGAAGGGATTAAATACATTGGCGCCTGGGCTTTCTATAATTGCCCAAATCTCGAAAGGATAACATTCTCCTCCACGATGAATTCGTTCGACACTGGCAATCCGGTGTTTGAACGCTGTCCGAAACTCGAGATAGTCACAACACCTAAGACCTCGGAAAGCCAGCTGTATTATTTCTACACCCACGACGGGGCGTTGTATAGGCACCGCTATTATTCAGCAGATACTGGAGAGACAGAAGTACTCTCCTGGCTTCCTGAAAAGACCACCGGCGTGTTCGCCATCAAGGATGGCGTGGAGGTTATTGATGATTATTCGCTTACTTTCACGGGTATCGACAAAATCATCATCCCGGAATCAGTAAAATATATCAGGACAAGATTCTTTAATGACTCCAAAACCCCTCTTGAGATCGAGTTGAACTGGAGAACGAAAGAGGACATCGACAGGATTTCCACAATAGAGTCGGATCCTTCGAGATTCTTTTTCGTCCACACGGACCGCTCAGCCGTCAAGGTCACCGTCCCGAAAGGCACCAAGTCTCTCTATGAGTCGCACTGGCTCTGGTCTCACCTCGGCGGCATCGAGGAGCGCCCGTAGAGTTTCCATAGAGTTCCCGTAGAGTTCCTGTAGCGCACGACAGCTCCAAGGTCGTCTCGTGAGTGAGACGGCGCATTCTGCTCACGGGAGAGTCTTCCGAGGTTGTCTCGTGAGCGAGACGGCGCGTTCTGCTCACGAAAAGGTCTGCCGAGGTCGTCTCGTGAGCGAGACGGCGCATTCTGCTCACGGGAGTGTCTTCCGAGTCGTTCTCGTGAGCGAGACGGCGTGTTCTGCTCACGAAAGAGTCTGCCAAGGATGTCTCGTGAGCGAGACGGCGCGTTCTGCTCACGGAAGGCTCTTCCGAGGTTGCCTCGTGAGCGAGACGGCGCATTCTGCTCACGGGAGTGTCTTCCGAGGTTGTCTCGTGAGCGAAACGGCGCGTTCTGCTCACGAAAGAGTCTGCCGCTATGCTTCTGGGCGACGAAGAGTGTGTGTTGTCACCGAAGAGTCCCGTCATCCTTACTTACGTAATTCTGCCCTGCACCACCGAGCGACAAAATGGTACGAAAGTGTCGCCCAAGCGTGCCTCGCTGCACTCTCGGGCGACGATAAGTGCCAAAAGCGTTGCCCTGGAGTGTCGTCTTGGAGTGGCGCGAGGAAGGATTCTGGAACGATCAAAGGAGCATAAATGGATGGTTTTGCTCTTGTCAAAGACAAAAACGCATACGACGGTGGCATTATATGGAGAAAATGCGGCCGTCGTGATTGGTCAAGGCTCCAGGGGTGCGTTTCAGGGGATTTAGTTCCGATGTCTTAGGCTTATAACTTATTATTTTTTGTATATTTGTGAATCGGGATGGCTTCGGGAGGCGAGGATGCCGATTGGAGGTGGCCTTGATTAACCATTTAAGATTCTGGAAAGCACTATGTACAAGAGAGTTTTGCTTAAATTGAGCGGAGAGAGCCTGGGCGGGTCCGTTGGAAAGGGACTAGATCCGGAGAGTCTGCGGAAATATTCAAAGGAGATCGCGCAGGCGGCGAAGGCCGGGTTGCAGATCGCCATTGTCAACGGAGGGGGCAACATATTCAGAGGTCTTCAGGGTCTTGACAAGGGATTCGACCGCGTCGAGGGAGACAGGATGGGAATGCTGGCTACGGTGATAAACTCATTGGCGCTCAGTCAGTTCATCAAGGACGAAGGCGTGAAGGCAGAGGTGTTCTCAGCCACTCCGATGGAACCGCTTGTGCGCTACTACAACCGCGACAACGCCGTCAAGGTGCTGGAGGAGGGGGGCGTTGCCCTCATCGCCGGGGGAACGGGCAGCCCGTTCTTCACTACTGATTCCGGCGCGGCTCTCAGGGCTCTTGAGATCAAGGCCGATGTCGTGCTGAAAGGAACACGTGTCGATGGAGTCTATACCGCTGACCCAGAGAAAGATCCTACCGCTGTCAAGTACGATGAACTGACCTTTGACGAGGCGATGGCGAAGCATCTCAAGGTTCTCGACCAGACCGCATACGCCCTATGCAATGACGGGAATATGCCGATCATCGTCTTCGATGTGAACGGCGAGGGCAACCTGCTGAAACTGGTCAACGGAGAGAAGGTCGGGACGCTTGTCCATAAATAGTCTTGTTGGAAACGGACAAGGGTACGACCACAATAGATTGATAAATAACAATTAACACAATACACTATGCTTACAGACAAAGCGAAAGAAATCATCAGCGGAGTGAAGTCCAAAATGGAAGACTCAGTGCTGTTCCTTGAGGAAGACCTCAAGACCTACCGTGTCGGAAAGGCCAATCCGTCCATCCTCAACAATGTGACCGTGGATTACTACGGAACTCCGACACCTGTCCCTCAGGTGGCTTCGGTGACTGTTCCTGACGCCAGGACCATCGCCATCCAGCCTTGGGAGAAGAATATGATCCCTGTGATCGAGAAGGCTATCATCAACGCCAACCTCGGTTTCACCCCTTCAAACAACGGTGAGGTCATCCGCTGCCCTGTTCCGCCTCTCACAGAGGAAAGACGTAAGGAGCTCATCAAGAAGGCCAAGGCTACCGGCGAGAACATCAAGGTCGCTGTCCGCAATGCCCGCCGCGATGGAGTTGACGCTCTGAAGAAGGCCGAGAAGGCCGGAGAGTTCTCCGAGGACGTGCGCAAGGAAGGTGAGGACGAGATCCAGAAGGTCACCGATGCGAAAGTGAAGGCGGTTGACGAGCTCGTGTCAGCGAAGGAGAAGGAGATACTGACCGTCTAATGAAAGCCTTGAGGCGGCTTGAATGAATGTTCATCCGCTATTTTGGTATATTCATTAAATTTTTAGGAACATTTTCTTCCGATTTTGCTATCTTTGCATCGTTATGATGATGAGCACACGATTTTATTCTTTCGGATTTTATTTCTTTTACCGCGGCAGGTAGAGGACCGGACGAGCGTGTGCAGGAATATTCAGAAAAAAGGTAGATGAATATACGGCTGTCCGGTGCTTTTCCGGGCAGCTTTTTTTATTTGGTTGATTTCTTCACCGCTGCGGTGAGAGCAAGTCCCTCCCATAAGGGGAGGGTGACGTGAAATGATGATGAATATGACAAAAGTCGCGATACAAGGCTACAGGGGGTGCTTCCACGAGCAGGCGGCACGGGAGTTCTATTCCGCGCGAGGGGAGGAAATATCCATCGTGGAATGCCCGACCTTCGAGGGACTGTTCAAGGCTGTGGCATCCGGCGAGGCACAGGCGGCGGTGATGGCCATCGAGAACACGATCTCCGGAGGTCTCATCCCGAATTTCGAGCTGCTTAGGTCGAACCCCTACAAGATCAAGGGTGAGGTGTATATCCCCATACATCAGAACCTTATGGCTCTTCCGGGACAGGACATCCACAACATAAAGGAGGTTCGGACGCACTATATGGCCATCAACCAGACCCGTCAGTTTTTTGAGCGTAACTGCCCGTGGATCACGATGGTGGAGTCCGAGGACACGGCCAAGAGCGCAATCGACATCGCCGCTGAGGGCTTGAGGGGAGTAGGGGCTGTGGCTTCAGAGCTTGCTGCTGAGCAGAACGGGCTGGAGATCTTGGCCCGCAGCATCGAGACCTACAAGCAGAACTTCACCCGCTTCCTGATTCTGGACGACGCCATCACGGTTCCCCGCCGTGAAATCAACAAGGCGTCCCTCTGCTTCACCCTGCCTCACAAGCCGGGTTCTTTGGCGCAGGTGCTTACGATTCTCTCGTTCTACGACATGAATCTCACCAGAATCCAGTCCCTGCCGATCCCCGGACAGGAATGGCAGTACTTTTTCTATGCAGACATCAAGTTCGCGACCTACGGACGCTACCGTCAGGCACTCAGGGCGGTCAGACCTCTGATGGAAGGACTTAACATTTTAGGCGAATATAAATCTTCGATGTAATCATGATCATTGAACCGGCAAAAAGAACATCATCTGTTCAGGAATATTACTTCTCCCGCAAACTTAAAGAGATGGACGCACTCAATGCGGAGCGTGTGGCTCGCGGGGAAGACAGGATAATCAATTTGGGAATAGGCGCTCCGGACGGGATGCCGCCACAGGCCGCTATCGAAGCTTTGGTCGAGGCTGCCCGCAAGCCAGGCAACCACGCCTACCAGAGCTATAAGGGGCTTCCAGCGTTGAGACAAGCCTTCGCGGATTGGTATTCAAGATATTACGGAGTGACGCTGAATCCGGATGGGGGCATCCAGCCGCTTGTCGGATCCAAGGAGGGAATCCTTCTTATCTCTATGGCATTTGTCAATCCGGGAGACAAGGTGTTGGTTCCGGATCCGGGCTATCCGACCTACACTTCGGCATCTAAACTTGTTGGAGCCGAGATTGTCACGTACGATCTGACGGAGGAAAACCATTGGTGGCCGGATTTCGACGCTTTGGAGAGGATGGATCTTGAGGGTGTGAAGATTATGTGGACGAACTATCCGAATATGCCGACCGGTGCCAAGGCTACTCCCGAGCTTTATCAGAAGCTGGTGGATTTCGGGCGCAAGCACAGAATCTTGATAGTGAATGACAATCCATATTCATTCATCCTTTGCGGGAAGCCGCTGTCGATTCTGGCGGCGAAGGGGTCGGAGGAGTGTTGCCTCGAACTGAATTCGCTTAGCAAGGCGCACAATATGAGCGGCTGGCGAATCGGAATGGTAGGCGGCGCTCCGGAATATATCGCTGAAGTGCTGAAGGTCAAGAGCCAGATGGACTCGGGGATGTTCAAGCCGCTGCAACTCGCGGCGGTCGAGGCGCTTAACCAGTCTCCTGAATGGTTTGAGGAACTTAATTCTGAATATGTCCGCAGACGTGTCGCCGCTGGTCGTATATTCAAGACTCTGGGGGCGGTTTATGACCACGACACCGCGGGGCTGTTCCTTTGGGGGCGGGTGCCTTCGGAATATGCCGGGAACGGAATGACGGCAGGGGAAGGGCTTTCGGAACGGGTTCTGCGGCAGGCAGGTGTGTTCATCACGCCGGGCTTCATATTCGGAAAGAATGGTAATGACTACATCCGGATTTCGCTTTGCGCCAAGCCGGAGGTGCTTGAGCGCGCGAACAAAAAAATAGAAAAAGTAATAAAGAATATTTTATGATAGTAGGTATTATAGGATTAGGTCTGATAGGCGGCTCGATGGCCATCGACCTGAAGAGAAGAGGATTCGCCCGGATAGTTCTTGGGGTGGAGGCTGACCCGGTGAACGCCGCCGCGGCCGAAAGGATGGAACTTGTGGACGAGATCGTCCCGTTCGAGGAGTGCGTCCGCAGGAGCGACATCACTGTGATAGCCATACCGGTCGGCTCCGCTGTGAAGATGCTCCCGCAGGTACTCGACATATTCAAAGAGGAAGGGAACGGGAAGAAGATCGTGATAGACACTTGCTCCACGAAGAGCAACATTGTCCGCGCGGCGCACTACCATCCCCTCCGCTGCCGCTTCGTGGCGACACACCCGATGGCCGGCACTGAATATTCAGGGCCTTGGGCCGCGATGCCGAACCTCTTTGATGGCCGCGCCTGCATATTCGCAAACACCGAGGATTCAGATCCGCAGGCGGTCAAGGTGGTTGAGGGACTGTATGATGCGTTGAATATGCGACCGCTTTTCATGAACGCCGATAGCCACGATGTGCACACCGCATACGTGTCGCATATCTCTCACGTCACTTCCTTTGCTCTGGCACTTACGGTTCTTGACAAGGAAAAAGACGAGAAGCACATTTTCGACCTTGCATCCGGAGGCTTCTCATCCACCGTCCGCCTTGCGAAGAGCTCCGCCGAGATGTGGACCCCGATTCTGGAGCAGAACAGGGACAATGTGCTGCACGTCATTGACACATATTTGGAAAAGATGAGGCTGTTCCGTGACGCTATCGCTGACTATGACGGCGGACGGATCACGGAACTCATCCACGAAGCAAACAGGATTAAAAAGATTTTGAGATAGTTATGGAACGTACACTTGACATCATCCCCGTCTCCGAGTGGGGATTTTTCGACGAGAGCATTCCCCCTCTCGTTATCGCCGGTCCTTGCAGCGCCGAGTCTGAGCTGCAGGTGATGATGACCGCCAAAGGCCTTCACGAATTCGGCATCCATGTTTTCCGCGCGGGAATATGGAAGCCCCGCACCCATCCCGGATCCTTCGAGGGTGTCGGCACTCCCGGATTGAAATGGCTCCAGAAGGTGAAGAATGAATATGGAATGAAGGTCTGCACCGAGGTAGCCAATGAGAAGCACGTCTATGAATGTCTGAAATATGGCATAGACATGGTCTGGATCGGAGCACGGACTACGGCTAATCCGTTCCTCGTGCAGGAGATCGCCGACGCGTTGAGGGACACCGATATCCCGGTCTTGGTCAAGAATCCGGTGAATCCTGACATTGATCTATGGGTCGGGGCTCTCGAAAGACTCAACCGGGCGGGGATCAGAAAACTGGGCGTTATCCATCGCGGATTCTCCACCTCGCAGAAAATCCCGTACAGAAATTTTCCGGGCTGGCAGATGGCGGTTGAGCTTCGCACCCGTTACCCTAAGCTTCCGTTCTTTGCGGATCCGAGTCATATGGGGGGCTCACGCCAGTATCTCAAAGAGTTGTCACAGAGGGCTATGGATCTTGGCTTGGACGGCCTGATGATCGAGTCCCATTGCGATCCTTCCTGCGCGTTGAGCGATGCCAAACAGCAGTTGGTTCCGTCAGATCTGAAGGCTTTGCTTGAGAGCCTTACCGTCCGCCAGAAGGTCTCCAATGACAAGGAATATAACGAAGGCATCGAGCAGCTCCGTTCCCAGATTGACATCATCGACGAGAACCTGCTTGTCGCCCTTGGTTCCAGAATGGAGATCTCCCGCAGGATAGGCGAGTTCAAGAAGGCGCACAACATCGCCATTGTCCAGGCCGCCCGCTGGGACAGCATCCTATCCTCGATGATAGAGAAAGGCAAGGACTACGGCCTCTCCGAGGAGTTCATCACAGCCTTTTTCACCGCCATCCACGATGCTTCAGTCGCGGAACAGAACAGGATTCTGGAGCGGTAGTGTCGCTGCCAGGTCGTGGATTGATGAAAGGGAAATCTCTATGGCAAATTTTGGTAACGTGCAAAATTTGCCATAGAGATTTCCCTTTCTTTCCCCTGTCACTCAACCGGTAGCCGCTGGCTCGCCCTGTCGAAGCGACTTTACTACAAAACCCTTGTCATATAATCTTCCAACCGTCGATGCGGAGGTTTGCGGTGGAGAAGTTCACGCCGATTCTGAACACTCTTCTCGGGTCGTCGGCGAACGGGCGGGCGTAGCCTTTCTCTTCGATCTGCGCGA
>OGOP01001526.1_pt1 | contig 15965 bp, 16 predicted proteins | sample 1552591 | NCBI WGS metagenome assembly OGOP01 (sample SAMEA2580120, study PRJEB22360) | human gut metagenome | biome: human gut; feature: human-associated habitat; material: faeces | place: Denmark | collected 2008/2010 | reverse complement strand
ATCATCATTCACTCCGCTAATGGAGTCCTGCCAGTGTTCCAGCACCGTCGGAAGAGTATTTTCATACTCTTTTTTGCCTTTTTCGGTAATGTTAATTTTGAAAACCTTTCTTTTATTAACATCAGGGGTACGGGTTACAAGCTCCTTGGCTTCCAGTATATTTATAATTCTTGTTATGTTTGGTCTGTCCTTTAGCGTAAGTGCTCCGATTTGCCTTTGATATAAACCGTCATGGTCCAATATCGCTGCAAGTACTGTGAACTGTTCCGGGGTAATTTCAAAATTCGCTTTTACAAATTTTTGGGTTGCAATTGCACGTACCATCTTGCCTACACGCACAAGTTTCATTCCAATTTTACTTTTTAATAAATCTTTCTTGTCCATGATTTTTCTTTGTGTTATTATGATAACACAAGAAAAGGAAATAGCAAGCATGAAAAATTTAAAAATACTTTTTACCCTAATACTATTATTGTGCTCAATTAGCGTGGCACAAGCAAAAACGACTAAAAATAAGATTGATAACAGAATTGAATATATAAATCTTGATTGGTGGCAAAAATATAACGACCCGATTTTGACAGAATATATTTCAACCGCTTTTGAAAACAATCAGGATTTAAAAATTGCAACACTTAACGTAAAACAAGCCGATCAAGTTGTAAAAATGGCTTTTGCTAATCAATTGCCACATGCCGGTTTTCAAGGCGATGTATTCAGAGATTTTTCATCTTCAACTATTAAATTTGGCGGGATAACAATTCCAGATTATTCTCAAAGCAATTTCCTCTTACCGGCAACATTGAGTTACGAAGCCGATATTTGGGGAGAAAATTATTTGAAAACCAAGTCTGTCAAAAAGCAACTTGAAATGGTTAAGCAAAACGAAAGAGCTTCATATATATATTTGACATCTTCTCTTGCAGCGAATTATTTCAATCTTGTCAAACTTGACAAATTGATTAAAAACCAAGAAGAATTGGTAAAAATTCAAACAGAAGTTGTGAAATTACAAGACAAAAAATTCAAAAACGGCTTATGCACCGTAATGGATTTGATGAATGAAAAACAACTTTTAACTCAACTACAAGAAGAATTAAATACATATATTGATAGCAGAATTGTCATCGGTAGAGAAGTCGGTGTTTTAACAGGTCTGAGAGAAAAGGATTTATCAGAAGTAAAAAGAGGAACTTATGAAAATATCTCCGTAATTCCGTTACCATCAGGGATTAATGCAGAAGTAATTCAATACAGACCGGATTACTTGAAGGCAGAAGATTACGTACAAAAAATTGGAATTGATGTAAAAGTTGCACGCCGTGACTTTTTGCCAAAATTTACTTTGTATGGGCAAGCAGGATTTAGTGCATACAACTTAACAAACATCTTTGGAAACCACACATTCAAATCTTTAATCGGTTTTGTTCCGTCAATAGATTTGTTTACAGGTGGTGCCAAAATGGCAACTTTAAGATACAAAAAGCTTGAACTTGAAAAAGCTCAACAAATGTACGAAAAAACAATTTTGACATCAATTCAAGAAGTTAATAACTCACTAGGTGGCGCAATTACACGTGATTTGAACTACAAAGAAAGCATTAAACGTTACGACCTTGAAAACGAAAAATTTCAACTTGCAAACGAAAAATTCAATATCGGCGCAAAATCAAATCTAGACTTAATGAAAGACAGAGAACGACTTCTTGTTGCAGAAAAAGATGAAGTTAACGGTAAAATAAATTATCTTATTTCTACAATTAACATTTATAAAGCTGTAGGTGGTAAAGATTTTACGACTGTAAATGACAGTTTGTAAGTGATTGTGGCAGATAGGTAAGTCGATATAAACTGTCCATTTGTACAATTTTTTTTTCGTGAAAGCATGCTTAAATTTGAGTATGAAAAAATTATTATTTGCAATTTTAGCTTTTTTAATCCCAAATTTGATTTGTAATGCTGAAGAAATTCATTTTGAAAATGAAGTTTACAAGCTTAAATATAGCGCTCTAGCTCCGCTTACAAAGGGGTATGGTAACGAGTATTTTCGCAACTCTGAAAATGTTGGTAATTGGTCAAAAATGATTGGGGTCTATGCCTATCCAAACGAAAATAATCCTGTAAAATATGCTGAAACCTTCGACAAAACCGTTGAAAATACAGAAAATAGCGTCCTTTTGAAACTTGTAGAAAACAAAAAAGCAGATAAAGCAGTGATAAGTTTTCTTGTTAACGGATGTGAAAATGCTAAGAAATATTTCGAATATGATATATATAAATTTGAAAAAAATAAAAATAAGGGTATGTTGGTTATAAAGTACGCAGTGAAGCATTACTTCACAAAAGATGAGCAGATAAAAACAATTGCTGAAAATATAAAAAAAAATAATGATAAATACCTTGAAATTATTATCTCTTCTGCAACTCCGGCTATTATCGAAAAGGATATATGTGTTCACGAATGAGATTGGTACTTTGTTGACATCTTGTAGCAATCCCCGTATTATTTTTTTATGGTTGTTGAAGATACAAAACGAGTTAAGGACTACTTAAATAAAAGCAAACTAACAACACTTGATTATGTGATAAATCCGTTTGTTGGTTGTCCAGCCAAATGTTTATACTGCTATGCAGCATATATGGTAGGTTTTAGTAAACATTCAAAAGCCTGGGGTGAGTTTATTGATATAAAACAAACTCGTAAAAGAATTAATATTTTTAAGATTAAGAATAAAAAAGTTCTGATTAGTACGGTTACTGATCCGTATAATCCTTATGAAAAAAAACATGAAATAACTCGCAAAATAATGACTCAGCTTGTCCCATCGGAGGCTTTTATCAGTGTTGTTACAAAATACAAACTTGTGTTAAGAGATGTTGATTTGTTTAAGAAAATGAAACATGTCGAAATAGCCTTGTCTATCAGCACTGTTGACGAAAATATGCGTAAAAAATTAGAACCTTTTGTATCAAGTGTTGAAGAAAGACTTGAAACATTAAAAATTTTAAAGGAGAATGGAATTAGGACTGTAGTTTTTATAGCCCCTGTAATTCCAGAGATAACTGATTTCAAAAAAATAATTGAGTTAACAAAGGATTACACTGATGAGTATTGGTTTGACTGCTTACTCTCAGGACAAGTTTTAAAACAAATATCTTCAAGTTTATTCAGGAAGAATATCCGATATTTAAATCGATTTACGAAGATATCTACAACAAAAAGCATTCGAAATACTTTGAAGAACTTTCAGAAGAAATTGATAAGTATTGTAAAGAGAACAGTATAGTTTATAAAAATTTCTATGCCGGCACATAAATTGCTTCTTGACAAATAAACAAAATAAATCTTTTTGCCGGCTTTTTCTAAGATTAAAAGAATCTGTTAAATCAGGTTCTTTTTTATATAATAAAAACAGGAGGTTTTTATAATGAAAGTATTATTGGTAAATGGTAGTTCAAATGAGCATGGATGTACTTTTACGGCGCTGTCTGAGGTTGCATCGGCTCTTGAAAACAACGGAATAGAAGCAGAAATTATTCAAATAGGCAAGGATGCAGTTAGAGATTGTTCAGGATGCGGTGCTTGTAGAAAAATTGAAGGCTGTGTGTTTAAAGATGATGTTGTAAATGAGATTATAGAAAAAGCAAAAACTGCGGATGGTTTTATTTTTGGTTCACCTGTTTATTATGCACATCCGGCGGGAAGATTACTTTCTGTAATGGATAGAGTTTTTTATGCGGGAAGTAAATATTTTGCGTTTAAGCCTGCGGCTGCAATAGTTTCTGCAAGACGTGCTGGGACAACAGCTTCGCTTGATGCGATTACAAAACATTTTACAATAAATCAAATGCCTATAGTTTCGTCAAACTATTGGTGTATGGTTCATGGTGCGCAAAACTCGCCTGATGATGTAAGAAGAGATGAAGAAGGCTTACAAATTATGAGAGTTTTGGGAAACAATATGGCTTGGTTGTTAAAATGTATTGAAGTCGGTAAAAAATCAGGAATTGACCATCCGCAAACAGAAGCCAAAATTCTGACAAATTTTATTAGATAATATAAAATACGAGGGTTGAAAATTTATTTTCGGCTCTTTTTATATTGAAACTGTTGAAAAAATATGTTAAAATTCAAAAGCACATAGAAAAGAGGTTTTTCATGAAAAGATTTAAGAGTTTAGTAAAATGTTGTAAAGTATTAAAAACGAATATTCTTAAAGAAAGAATTAATACCATGCAGATTAGTTGTTCTTCTAAGCGTACAGCTTTTACTCTTGCGGAAGTTTTAGTGACTCTTGGTATTATTGGTGTTGTTTCTGCTATGACCGTTCCGACATTGATGCAAAATTATCAAAAAAAGAGTTATGTAACCCAGTTGCATAAGGTTTATAATGATTTATCACAAGGGCTTTTACGCTATCAAACAGAGAGAAATGCTGTTAATTTAAAAGAGGCCGGAATAAATTCTCAAGACGCTTTAGCAACTTTTTTCAGGAACACTTTTAAAATAGCAAATGATTGTGGAGCAACAAGAACTCCTTGTTTCCCACCAAATAGCGAGTATAAAAATATGAGTGGACATAGTTTGGGGACAAATCATCCTGCATATTTGACATTGGTTAACGGAGCTTCTATTTCTTATCAATATTATAACGGTGGTATGAACGGGATTTTATTTGATGTTTATGTAGATACAAACGGATCCAAAGGACCAAACATAGCCGGTAGAGATATGTATGCAATATATGTTTATCAAAATGGCTATATAGATGATGTTTCGCAGGATGGTTCAACAGCGCCATTAACATCTGCACAGCGAGAAGCTAGTTATAATGCGTGTTGTAATGGTAATGGAGCATGTTGGTATGGATGTTTTGGTAAAATTTTAGACGACAACTGGGAAATGAATTATTAGTTAGAAAAAGGTTGAACTATTTTAGAGCTCAACCTTTTTTATTATCTTATTCTTTTAATGCTCTTAAAGAATTGATCACGGCTATAAGGGTTACACCGACATCGGCAAAGACTGCCCCCCACATTGTTACAAATCCAAATGCGCCTAGGATTAAAAACAATGCTTTTATGCCTAGGGCAAAAGCAATGTTTTCTTTTACAATTGTCATTGTTTTGTGTGCAATTGAGATTACTTTAGAGACTTTTGAAGGCTCATCAGTCATTATTACCACGTCAGACGCTTCTATCGCGGAATCAGAACCTAATCCACCCATTGCAATTCCGACATCTGCACGGGTCAAAACCGGAGCATCATTAATTCCATCGCCAACAAAAATTACGCTTCCTTGTTTTGCTTCAATTAATTCTTCAAGTTTTTCAACTTTTTGCGAAGGTAAAAGCTCTGAATAAACATTTTTAATTCCTAGTTCTTTCGCAACGTATTCTGCCGGAGTTTTTGAGTCGCCGGTTAGCATAACTGTTTGTTTTACTTTTTTGTTAAGTTTTTCTATTGCGAGTTTTGAGTCAGATTTAAGTTCGTCGGATATTGTTATAGAGCCAATAAATTTGCCATTTTCTGCGATATATATTGAGGCCCCAATATTTTCTGCTTCTATGTAAGCAATATTGAACATTTTCATCAATTTGCAATTTCCTGCAAGAATTTCTTTTCCATTAACAGTTGCTTTCACTCCGTTTCCTGCAATTTCTTCAACATTGTTGATTAAGTCCTTATCAATTTTTTCAGCAAAAGCATTTTTGATAGAACTTGCAATCGGATGGTTTGAATAATTTTCGGCATAAGCGGACACTTTAAGTAAATAATCTGTAGTAATGTTTTTTACTGGATTAATTGAGGTTATAGCAAATGTTCCTTTGGTTAAAGTGCCTGTTTTGTCAAAAACTACGGTATAAGGTTTTGAAAGTGCTTCGATATAGCAAGCACCTTTGATAAGAATCCCATTTCTTGAAGCTCCGCCGATTCCTGCAAAAAATCCAAGAGGAACAGAGATTACAAGTGCACATGGGCAAGAAATTACTAAGAAAGTAAGAGCTCGTTGCAACCAAGTACTGAATTGTGCGCCTTGAATAAATAATGGCGGTAAAATAGCTAAAGCAACTGCGCCAAAAACAACTGCCGGAGTGTAATATCTTGCAAATTTGGTTATAAAGTTTTCAGCTTTTGCTTTTTTTGAACTTGCGTGTTCAACAAGTTCTAAAATCTTGGAAACAGTTGATTCGCCGAACTCTTTTTCAACTTTGATGGTTAGAACTCCATTTGTGTTAATACACCCGCTTACTGCGTTGTCACCTGTTTTTAAACATTTTGGAACACTTTCGCCTGTAAGAGCTGAAGTATCAATGGATGCATGACCATTTATTACAATCCCATCTAGTGGAATTTTTTCCCCTGTTTTTACAACAATTGTATCGCCGATTTTTACATCTTCAGGTTTTTTCTTAATCAATTCACTGTTAACAACAATATTCGCATAATCTGGACGGATGTTCATTAATGAGGAAATTGATTTTTTTGATTTTTCAACTGCGTAATCCTGAAGCATTTCGCCGATTTTGTAGAGAACCATAACCATTACAGCTTCCGGATACTCGCCAATTGCGAGAGCGCCAACAGTTGCAAGAACCATAAGAAAGTTTTCATCAAAAACTTTGCCTTTCAAAATGTGTTTGATAGCTTTTAATACAACATCTCCGCCAGCAATCAAGTATGCTGAAAAATAGATTAATAATCTGTTTAAACCTGTAGGATGTAATATTGTGGCAGTTACAAATATTACGATTGAAATAACGAGCTTAGCAATTGCGAGTTTGTTGTTTTCTTGTTCGTCACTGTGATGGTGGTTGTGATCGTGTTCGCACATAATCTAGTCCTTATATAACGTGTTTCTATTAGTATTATAATTGAACAACTATTCAATTGTCAAGGTGTATTGTTGTTTTTGTTACAAAAGTTTGACAATTGAACAATTGTTAAACTATAATAAAATTATGGAACTTAGAAAAACAGACTGCGAAGCAATTAATCCGGAATTGGTAGAAAAAATATTGCCGAATATGCCGGATTTGACAGAATTGTATGATTTATCAGACTTTTTTAAAGTAATGGGTGACAGTACAAGAATACGTTTGCTATGGGCGTTGGAAGAAGCTGAGTTGTGTGTAAATGATTTGGCTGTACTTTTGGATATGACAAAGTCTGCGGTTTCTCATCAGTTGAAAATTTTGCGGACAGCAAAACTCGTGAAAGCTGAAAAACAAGGTAAAAATGTTTGTTATTCACTGATTGATGAACATGTTAAAGTGATTCTTGAAATGGCATTAGACCACGTAAAAGAGTAAGTGTTAAATCAATCCAATTTCTTTTTTAAATCGCTTTTTACGTTGCTAAGTGGCCCGTTATTTGGAGTCCTTATATTGTGGTAATATTTTTTAGCGAACGTAAATGGATATTTAGGCAACCAAGTAAATTTAATGAAAATATTAACAGTATCAGCGCCTTGAGAGAGCATAAGTTCATCAATAGTTTCTTCGTGGGAAGGTGATATTGACGAAAATATTTTTAAGAAATAATCAGTAAATGTAACAGCCGAATATCCAGATGCAGTAAGTGGATCTTTTACGAATTCTGTTACTTTAAAGTTGCTGTTTGTTTTAATATTTTTGACATCTTCCGGTAATTTGATTTCTCCACCGGCAATCTGTTCAATTTCATACCACTGACCGTTGTATTCTATGCGCATAATATTCGGTTGTGGCATATATATTTCATCAAAAATAGTGTTTAAAATAATTTTACCGTTCTTGTCTGCAACGCCATATTTGTAATTTTTTTTGATAAGAAACATTTCGCCAAAAAGCATATTTATTGCCATGTATTCGTTTGGGATTATGGTTTCTCCATTTTCGTTATATACGCCGTAATCGTTTTCGTTGCCGAGTTTTGCATATTTGCCCAGCATTCTGTCAACGTGTCTGTATTTAGGTTCAACAAGGTAATTGCCACTGCAGTCAATAATTCCATATTTATTCTTTTTATTAATAATCCAAGAAGTATTACCTAGTCGGATTAATTTTTTATATTGTGCTTCGACAATTATATTTCCTGCTTTGTCTTTAAGTCCGAATAAATTCTTTTTGTCACATGTACTGTAAACAGTCAAATCATTCATAGAAATTTGGGCTTTTACAGACTGTTGATCTTCTGCCCAAACAAAAGATGTCGATAGCGAAAATATTAAACATAACGCAACAAATAGTTTTCTCATAATTAGATAATAGCATAAAATGTTTTTAGAGTTGAAGGTTTTAGTTATAAAAATTTATGTTATAATTTAGTTATGGTGATGAGTAAGAAGGCAAAGATTATAGTGAGCCTAGGTGCAACGGTGGGGATTCTTGCTGTGGCTCCGTTTGCACTGTATTTAAAAGTCTTGCCATATGCTGTCTCCCATCCAACGTTTATCAGTTTTGCAGAAAAAATGTTAAATAAATACGCAGAATTGGATGTTTCAATTATTCACCCAGAGCTGAAGACTTCGCTTTCGCCTGTTATAGAATTTAAGGTTGAAGAACTTTCTGTTTCTAAAAAAGGAGCAAGCCTTTTGAGTGTAAATAATTTTGATACGATTATTTCGTTTAAGGAAATTTTTGATAAAAACATAATCATTCAAAAGTTTGGTGCAGATTATATTTTTGCTGATATAAACAAATTGATGGCTTTGTCTCAAACAAAAAAAGAAGGACAAAAGAAGTCAGAATGGGAATATGATTTCTTTGATTCTTTGCTGTATGTTAAAAAATCAATGTTTATGTACAAGGTTGAACCTGAAACTTATGTAACCTTAAAGGCAGATGATTTAAGAATTGATAATACGCAAAAGGTTTTGAGGTATGTTCATTTTAATTTGACATCTGATATTCGAAAAGATGGCAAAGATTTGCATTTTAATTTTGCAGATAGAAACGCGGTATTTATTAAAAATAAAGCAATTTGGGTTCAAAATTGTTATTTAATTTTCAACAATTCTAAAATTTGCTTTAATGCTTGGGCAGATAAAAAGAAGAATTATAAAATAGAAGTTTTTTCAAACAAAATAGACGTTGCAGATGTTTTGACACTGATTGATTCCGGTATTGTAGAAAACAATTTAGATGAGCCTTTAAGCTATTTCAAAGATTTGAAAGGTAGTTTTAATTTTAATGTAAAACTTTCTAATAACGACCTTAAGGGTATTGTGAATTTAAATAAAATTTCATGTAAAATCGTTCCGTTGAGTAATATTCCATTGCTTTTGCAAAAAGGTAAAATTGCAATGACCCAAAGAGACATTACTTTGTCTGGTTTTAATGGGTATTATAATAGCAAGCAAGCTAACAAAGTTGAAATGCATGGAACTGTTAAAGATTATTTAAAATCAATTGATACAGATATTGTTGCCCGTGCAGTTGTTACAAATGATTTCATGTTGAATTATTTGTCTAAAATGATTGGGACAAGAGTGGAATTGGTTGGAGGTTCAACAAAAACAAAAATAGATTTAAAATCAAAAAACAACAAAATTGATATTCTTTGGTTGTTTGGAGTGAAGAAAGGTCAAGATATTCTCGTAGATGGAGCTTCGCTAACTCCTGTGGATTACATTAGAGGCGTTAAAGGAGATTTGCACTTTGAAAACAATTTGTTGAATATAAAATCGATTGATTATTATATTGTTCCTAATAGCTTTACTAAAGAGCAGGCGCAAAAGGTTAAGCCGGTTGTAAAACTTGCTGGAAATATTGATTTTTCAAAGCCGGAACCATTTGTTAAGAATCTTGGATTTGAAATTCCTCGTCCTTTACCGAGTGAATTTTTAAATGTCTTAATCGGCGATAAAATGTTTAAAAAAGGCAAAATTGCTGGTAAAATGGAGATGATTAATGGTGCAAACTTCCCATATTTGAATGGAAATTTGTCGATGGACGAAGTATTTATTCCATCTCAACGTGTTTTTGTAAAACATGGTGAGATGATAACAACTGCCGGAATGCTAAATCTTGCGGCACAAGGTGGTTACAGACGTTCTAAATTTGATTTTACAGGTAATCTTTTGAACCAAATAAAATTCCCGATTGTTGTAAAACATACAAATTTGACAATCGATAGTGTTGATGTTGAAAAGTTTATAGCATCTGCAAATAACCAAAGTTCAGAAGCTATTACGAGTGAAAAGTTTGACGTAAAACCGTCTGGAGAAGCAAAAGATAATGATGATAACACTCCTACTTTTGATATTGGAAATTTTATCGTAGAAGATTGCGTTTTGCATATCAAAGAGGGGAAATATAAAGATATAAATTTTGATGATGTGAAAGCGACTTTGACTCTTGATAAAAATAGTGTTTTGAATATGTATTCAAATCGTTTTGCAATAGCAGAAGGTCATTCGTCAGCTAAAGTTAATTGTGATTTGAAAAAACATAAATATAATTTAAAACTCGGAATTTTGGACGTAAATTCTGATATTATTGCAACAACTTTATTAACACTTCCAAGAGAAATTTCCGGCAAAGCAAGTGGTTTGATTGAACTTAATACTGATGATAAAATGAAATTGAACGGCTCTGTAAAATTTATGATTAAAGATGGTACTATTCAAAAAGTCGGGCTGGTTGAATATATTTTGAAATTTGCTGCTTTATTCAGAAATCCACTTGTGATGATTAGTCCATCGACTTTTTCTGATTTGGTTAATATTCCGGAAGGAAATTTTGATAAAATTATAGGAACTCTGTCTATAAGAGATAATGTTGTTGAGCGAATGATGATTAAGTCATCTGCACCTCAGTTGAGTTCGTTTATTGTTGGACGTTATGATATTGAAAAAAGTGATGCAACATTAAGAATTTATACAAAATTTAGCAACCGCAATAAAGGTTTTGCAGGATTTTTGAGAAACATTTCACTCAACAGTTTAGCAAACAGAATTCCATTGAGCAGCCGGAATGATCGCAACTACTATTCCGCAGAAATTTCGCAATTACCGCCGATTGACGCAGATGAAAAAGACTGCCAAATTTTCTTAACTAAAGTTGAAGGGGATGTTGAACATAACAACTTTATTTCATCATTGAAGAAAATTAAGTAATTAATTTAACCTAATAATTTCAAAATTTAGGTATACTGCAAAAAGTAACCATAGTAAGTATGGTATTAATAAGTATCCAGAATTTTTTGAAATCTTGAAAAAAGCAACAATTGTGAGTAATAAAAATATTGTCAGCAATGTAATTATAACAAAGGCGAATTTGATATTATGGAAGTAGAAAAATACGGGACTCCAAGAGAGGTTTAGTAATAATTGAATTACAAAGAATATTATTGCAGGCTTTTTGTCTTTATTGGTGTCAGAATATAGCATTAACCAAAAGGCAAGTAACATCAAAAAATACAAAACTCCCCACACGGGCGCAAATGTTTCTGCTGGAGGATTGAGAGTTGGTTTATTTAAGCTATTGTACCAAATTAAATTCATATTTGTATTTTAAAATTTGACAAATTTAAAAGCATTAGATTATATTCAAAAATTTGTTACTATATTTTTTGTAACAAAATAATTAATATTAATGGAATATATTGTTAAACTATTATTAAATTAAAAAGGGAGTAATGTATATATGATAGGAAAAGTTCAATTAAACAATAAACCATCTTTTGGCGCAAAGTTTTATAGTTATCCGCACTGTTTAACAAATCCGGAAATTAAAGAAAAATTTCAAAAAGCAACTAAAGAATATCCTGATTATGTATTATCGCAGGAAGATATTTCTTTTTTTGATAAAGACCAATTTTATTTGTTTAAACGTGGTGAAGTTATCGCTTTTGATACTGACTATTTAACGAGCCTAAAAAGCCTAAGAAAAAATAATCATTCAGTAGATGATACGGTTAATGTTTTAGTGTCAATATTTAATAAAATGGTTAAAAATGTTAAATAGTTTGTTTTAGGTTTTTATATAAATTTTCTGCGATTTTCTTATGGCTTTCGGCTGAAAAATGAAGTCCATCAAGAGGAGAAACTTTGGCAATCTCGTTTAAGTCTACAAGCTTACACGCATGTTTTTCTGCTAATTTTTTATAAATTTGTGGTAAATGATAAGATTTTTCAACAGAAATTTCATCAAATTGAAAACTGAAAACACCACTTTTAATCCCTGCTAAATCTAGTTTTGACGGACAAACAAGGATTATTTTCGCATTAGGTGATAGGTCTTTGGTTATTTTTATCAGTTTTTCCATTCCTTGTTCAAATTCTTCTAATGTCGGTCTGAAAAACAGTTGCAAATCATTTATTCCAATTGCCAAAACAACAATGTCAAAATAATCTTTTGTGAAGTATTCAGGAAGAATTTTGTAGCCTGTTTGCTCGACACCTGCGGGATTGTCGACAAAAGCTGTTCGATTATTACAACCACCTTCAATTATTGAAAAATCAGAACCGCAAAGTGCCTGCAAAACACCCGTCCAACGAGTATTTTTGTCATATCTTGTGCACTTTCCCGGCACAAAGCCGTAAGTGTTGCTATCACCAAAACATAAAACCTTTTTCATAAAAACATAATAACATAAATAGAGTGAATAGTGAGTAGTGGATGGTGGATAGTTCTTATATGACTAATTATTAAAAAATATTAAAAATTCGTAAATTAAGGGCTTGACTGAGAGTGTACTCTCAATTGTAAAATAATAATTGTATAAGGAGAATATTATGAGCAAAAAAGTATTAATTTTATCTGCAAGCCCAAGAAAAGGCGGCAATTCAGACACATTATGCGACGAATTTTTGAGAGGAGCAAAAGAAGCCGGACATGACGCCGAAAAAATATTTTTAAGAGATAAAAAAATAAACTACTGTACAGGCTGTGGTTTGTGTAATGACAATGGTTACACAGCTTGTTCCCAAAAAGATGACGCACCTGAAATTCTAGAAAAAATGGTTCAGGCAGACGTTATCGTAATGGCAACTCCTGTATATTTTTATACAATGAACGGTCAACTTAAAACTCTTATTGACAGATGCTGTTCTAGATACACAAGCATGATTGGCAAAGATTTTTACTTTATCGCAACCGCAGCCGATATGAGGGAACAAGCCTTGGAAAGAACATTCGACGGACTTCGCGGTTTTACAGCTTGTCTTGATGGTGCACAGGAAAAAGGTTTACTTTACGCAGCAGGCGTTTGGCAAAAAGATGAAGTGAAACGTACAAGATACATGAATGAAGCCTATGTTATGGGCAAAAATGTATAATTGGAATTTAAGGAGAATTCAAAAATGATTTTAGACAAAGTTAATACACCAGATGATTTGAAAAAATTGTCAATTCAAGAGATGAATTTTCTTGCAGACGAGATGCGAGAACTTATTATAAAAAAAGTAAATACAACAGGCGGACACATGGGACCAAACTTAGGTATTATTGAAACAACTATTGCAATGCACTATGTTTTCAATTCTCCTGTTGACAAGTTTGTATTTGATGTTTCTCACCAATGCTATCCGCACAAGATTTTGACCGGTAGAAAAGAAGGATTTACAAACCCTGAAAATTATTTGAAATACACAGGATACACAGCGCCGGAAGAAAGTGCACACGATTTGTTTAAGGTTGGTCACACATCAACTGCAGCAAGTTTGGCTGTCGGAGTTGCAAAGGCCCGTGACTTGAAAGAAGAAAAAGGAAATGTTGTTGCAATCGTTGGCGATGGTTCATTAAGTGGCGGAGAAGCTTTGGAAGGTTTTGACAATGCAGCTGCACTAGATTCAAACATTATCCTTGTCCTAAATGACAATGATATGTCTATTGCGGAAAACCATGGTGGAATTTACACTAATCTTAAACTTCTTCGAGATACGAAAGGGCAAGCAGAATGCAACCTATTCAAGGCAATGGGCTTTGATTATATGTATGTTGATGATGGCAACAATATTGAAAAACTTATAGAAGCATTCAAACGTGTAAAGGATATTAATCACCCGATTGTAGTGCATATTAAGACCGTAAAAGGTCACGGCTTGGTAGCTGCTGAAGAAAACAAGGAAGCTTTTCACTGGGTACTTCCCGGTGTGTTAGATACAAAACCCGAACAAGCAGAATCTGCTCAGGTTGTTGAAGATTATACCTCTATTACAAAAGATTTTATTTTGAAAAAAGCAAAAGAGGATAAAACTGTAATTGCCGTAAACGCTGCTACTCCAGGGGTATTCGGATTTGATTCGAAATTTAGAAACGAACTTGGTAAACAATATACCGACGTCGGTATTGCTGAGGAACACGCTGTCGCATATTCTTCTGCTCTTGCAAAAATGGGCGCAAAACCGATTTTGGCGATTATGACATCATTTGTTCAAAGAACTTACGATCAGTTGTCGCAAGATTTGTGCTTGAATAATTCGCCACTAACAATTCTTGTTTACTGGGGCGGAATTTCAAACGCAGATGCAACTCACTTAGGAAGTTTTGATATTTCTATGATGTCAAATATTCCAAATCTTGTTTATTTATCACCAATAAACAAGGAAGAATACCTTGCAATGCTTGAATATTCGCTAAATCAAACAGAACACCCTGTTGCAATCCGTGTTCCGATGATTCCGCTTGAATCGACAGGTGTTAAAGATACAACAGACTATTCCAGATTGAATAAGTTTAAGCTTATTGAAAAGGGTGAAAAAGTTGCAATTTTAGGGTTGGGTAATTTCTTCAATTTAGGAAAAGAGGTTAAAAAAGCTGTTAAAGAAAAACTTGGTTTTGATGCAACTTTAATTAACCCTGTATTTATGACTGGGGTTGATGAAGAGCTTCTCGACGAGTTGAAAAAAGACCACAAAGTTGTAATTACTCTTGAGGACGGAATTTTAGATGGCGGTTTTGGTGAAAAAGTTGCTCGTTACTTTGGAAATTCTGATGTGAAAGTATTGAATTTCGGTGGAAAGAAAGAATTTACCGACAGAATTCCGATGGAAGAATTATATAACCGCTATCACTTGACACCTGAATTGATTGTTGAAGATGTTGAGGAAGCTCTTTAGATGCCAAGATGCAAAGAGGCGTAGAGGCAAAGTCTGTTACAGTAGGTCGGCATTGCGAAATTGCGGACGAGTGGCTAACTCGGGAAGCGAGGAACGAAATTCATATCTGCGACAGCAATATGAATGGCAGTTACGAGCGAGAAGTAATTTCAAGACGCCATGCCGACACGTAAACAAAATCAAAACACCTGATAGTTACTATTAACTGTCAGATGTTTTTGTGTTAATTTGTTTTTAGGAGGGCAAGAATGTATACGATTAAAGAAGTTGCTGAAAAAATGGACGTTTCGGAACACACATTGAGATTTTGGGCGAAAAGTGGTTTTTTTCCGTTCGTTAAACGAGATAAAAATAATGTTAGAATGTTTTCTGATAAATATAATTTTATATAAGCTTATGAAAAATTAATTTTTGTTATATAATATAAGAAAAATTTTGAAAAAGTAACAATTCTAATTCAGATTTGTTTATGTAGTGCCAAAATAAAAAGAGAAAAAGGAGAGAACATTATGAGATCAATAACAACATTTGATTTACAGTACGCACACCGCTTTTACGGGTTTAAAGGTGAAGCTCAATATTTGCACGGACACACAGGCACGTTAACAATTGAAGTTGAAGATTCTGTTAATATGGGCGTAAATATGGTATTTCCTTGCAACGAAATTCAAAAAACTGCTTGGAATGTTTTAAAGAATTTTGACCACGCTCTAATTTTAAGAGAAGATGACCCATTATTACCTGCTATCTTAGGAGTATATGAACAACAAGGAATTAGAAATTGAGCCCCTCAAAACACAATGAAAGGCGAAGCTTTTAAAACCGAATTGGCAACAGCTTATCCTGAGTGTAGAGTCGTTGTTACGAAAGAAACTATGACAGTTGAAGGGATGATAAAAATTGTTTATGAACTTTTAA
>OGOP01001524.1_pt1 | contig 15969 bp, 13 predicted proteins | sample 1552591 | NCBI WGS metagenome assembly OGOP01 (sample SAMEA2580120, study PRJEB22360) | human gut metagenome | biome: human gut; feature: human-associated habitat; material: faeces | place: Denmark | collected 2008/2010 | reverse complement strand
TTCACTAAGCTGGTTACCCGGAGCGAACTGTTTGAGCCCCGTAGGGGTGAGTTTGAGCGGAGTGGCTTTTGCCCTTAGGGAAGGCGGACTGCCTTAGAACTTCTGCATCGTGACATCCAGCAACAAACAGAATACCAAGTCTTTCTCGTGGACTGAGAGGCCGCGATGATGAATTAAATAGAAAAAAACCCAGATCATTGACGGGATGATCCGGGTTCTAAAAATTTTGCAACTCGAGTTTAATCTCTATTATTAAGCAATTCCGTTAACAGCTTTTGTCAGACGGGAAATCTTTCTAGAGCATGTGTTTTTGTGGTAAACACCCTTGCTTCCAGCTTTGGAAATCTCAACGATTGCTGTGTGAAGAGCAGCCTTAGCAGCCTCTACATTCTTCTCAGCTACAGCTGTCTCTACTTTCTTTACAGCTGTTTTAACCTTAGATTTGATTGCTTTGTTTCTAGCAGCTTTTGTCTCTGTTACTAAAATTCTTTTCTTTGCAGATTTAATATTAGCCAATGTGTGCACCTCCAAAATATTCTATCATATGATTTTCAAATGTGATTCATGTGTTCAATAGACTCGGACACGGACGTTCTATCGAAACATACTCATTTATTCTAGTCCAACAAACGTGTTCTGTCAATACATATTTTACAAAAAAATGCTAAAAATAGGCTGTAATAAAACGAATCGTGGTTACAGTATACAAGAATCTATAACCTGACACGGAGAAAAGGGAGGCTATGATGAAAAATTACAGTGTGCGTACGGATCTTGCACTTGAGGAGAAGGAACGTTTTGCATCTGACAATGTAGAAGTGCAGGGAGTTGTTCTGGAGGAAGAGTATGACGAGGAGAATGAGATCCGGCTGACCCGTGTGGTGATCGAGACGGAGAATGGAGCGAAGATCATGGGAAAACCGACAGGCATTTATCTGACACTGGAATCTCCGGATCTGGCATTGGAGGTGGAAGAAAATAGCAGGGTATTACAGGAACGGATCTGTGATTGCATCCGGGAATTGATTTTTCATAAAATTTCCTGTGAAGATGGAAAAGAATTAAAGATTCTTTTTGTCGGGCTCGGTAACAGAGCGGTGACACCAGATGCGCTTGGCCCTTATGTTGCAGATCATCTGGAGGTAAACCGGCATATAGTAAAAGAATACGGAAAATATGCGATGCGTACGGAGCAATTGATTGTTCTTAGTGCAATTGTTCCCGGCGTGATGGGACAGACGGGGATGGAAACGGCGGAGATTGTCCGTGGAATTGTCCATGAGACGAAGCCGGATCTGATCCTTGCAGTGGATGCACTTGCTGCGCGAAACAGCAGACGATTGAACCGGACGATCCAGATTGCCGATACAGGAATTCATCCGGGTTCCGGTGTTGGAAATTACAGGAATGCAATGACGGAAGAATCTCTGGGGGTTCCTGTGATTGGAATCGGAGTGCCTACGGTTGTTGATGCGGCAACGATCGTCAATGATACGATGGAAAATTTCATCACTGCACTGGAACAGTCGCAGGCATTAAGGAGTACAGGAGAGATTTTGCGCTCTTATAGTGCGGCGGAAAAATATGAGTTTGTAAAAGAATTGATCTCCCCACATTTAAATGGAATGTTTGTGACACCAAAGGATGTGGATGAAATGGTCCATCAGATCAGTCATACGATAGCAGCGTCCTTGAATCTTCTTTTTTCTGATATAAATGCAGGAGAAAGTGAATAGAATGATAGAAATGAGCGGAAGGACTCTGCAATGCGTGTGTATAAGAAAAAAACAATCCGACGTATGAAATGGTATGGGGTGATTCTGGTTCTGTCAGGTATTCCGTTAGGAATTGGTATGGGCCGGTCATTGGAAGAGGGGAGAATATTTTTATTAGAAGAAAGTCAGACTTATGCGCAGAAATTGTACCTTCCGCTTTTTTCTTATCAGAAAGAACAGGGATCAGAAAGGGAAAAGATCTTCAAGATCCCACTTCATGTGTGGATGCCGTTGGCAGAATATCTGGAAGATCAGACAGAAAAAAGGGGAAAGGAAGAACCGGTGGAAGTATTGGAAGATGAGGAGACGATCGCATGGATTCTTCAGTGCCAGGCAAATGATGAACATGCGGTAGATGAAGAGGGAAAACTGGTCGGAGCAGAGCCGGAAACTCAGGAAAGTGCTGTAGAACAGCCGGTTCCTGGAATGGATCTTTCTATTGAGCGGCTGCGTGATTTTGAATATCTGACAAGCAATCTTTATACAATAGACAGTTCTACAATGATCGGACCGGAGCAGCTTAATGTGGATGATCTTTTAAACCGGAGTATGAAGATAGATCAAAGTACAGGAGGTCCGAAAATTTTGATTTTTCATACGCATTCACAGGAAGAATTTGCAGACTCCATACCGGGTGATCCATCTACAAGCATCGTTGGGATTGGGGAATATCTGACGCAGTTATTTAATGCGGATGGGATTGAGACGCTTCATGACAGCGGAGTGTATGATATTATTAATGGGAAACTTGACCGCAGCAGGGCATATGAGAATGCAGAAAGTGCAGTACGGCCGGTTCTGGAAGCGAATCCGACGATTGAAGTTGCGATCGATCTTCACAGAGACGGTGTAAATGAGGACACACATCTGGTAACGGAAGTGAATGGAAAACCGACTGCGAAGATCATGTATTTTAATGGATTGAGCAGGACACGGACAAATGGCGATATTGCCTATCTGTATAATCCATATATCCAGGATAATCTGGCGTTCTCCTTGCAGATGCAGATTGCATCGGAACAGTATTACCCGGGATTTGCAAGGCATATTTATCTGAAAGCTTACCGTTATAATCTTCATCTGCTGCCAAAGTCTCTGTTGATCGAAGCAGGGGCGCAGACAAATACGGTGGAAGAGATGAAGAATGCAATGGAGGTACTGGAACGGACATTAAAGCGGGTAGTTACAGAATAAACGGTTGTCGGACAGTTACAGTCCTCTCTTGTCAGAAGAAGGTTGACAGAACATATGAGCGAAAAAGAAGTTGAAAATCAGATGGTTAAATGATATCATATTTGTTGATTGACTGTATAGAACAGTTTGAGTTCGAGAAAGAAGGAGAAAGAGTAATGGCGGGAAATAATACATACGATGCAGGGAGTATCGCGGTATTGGAAGGTCTTGAGGCAGTACGGAAACGCCCGGGAATGTACATAGGAAGTGTTTCTACAAAAGGACTGAATCATCTGATCTATGAGATCGTGGATAATGCAGTAGATGAGCACCTGGCAGGATTCTGCAGTGAGATCCAGGTGACATTGGAAAAAGACGGATCTGCAACCGTTTCAGATAACGGTCGTGGAGTTCCGGTTGATATGCATCAGAAGGGTGTATCTGCGGCTCGTCTGGTTTATACGACACTCCATGCAGGTGGTAAGTTTGATGATTCTGCATATAAGACAAGTGGTGGACTTCACGGAGTAGGTTCCTCTGTTGTAAATGCTCTTTCTACTTATATGGATGTGAAGATCAGCAGGGATGGATTTGTTCATCATGACCGGTACGAGAGAGGAATTCCGGTGATCGAACTGGAAGATGGACTTCTTCCTAAGATCGGAAAGACGAGAAAGACGGGAACAACGGTAAATTTTCTGCCGGATGATACGATCTTTGAGAAGACGAAGTTCAAAGCGGAAGAGGTTAAGAGCCGTCTGCATGAGACTGCGTATCTGAATCCGAATCTGACGATCGTGTTTGATGATAAGAGAGATGGAAGTGTTGAGCACATCGTTTATCACGAACCGGAAGGAATCATTGGATTTATCCAGGATCTGAACCGTAAGAAAGAAGTACTTCATGACCCGGTTTATTTTAAAGGGGAAGCAGACGGGATTGAAGTAGAGGTAACACTGCAGTATGTGAATGAGTTTCATGAGAATGTACTTGGATTTTGTAATAATATTTATAATGCAGAGGGCGGAACACATCTGACAGGATTTAAGACAACCTTTACAACTGTCATGAACCAGTATGCGAGAGAGATAGGAATCCTGAAAGAAAAGGATGCGAATTTTACCGGTGCAGATATCCGTAACGGAATGACTGCAATTGTATCCATTAAGCACCCGGATCCGAGATTTGAGGGGCAGACGAAGACAAAGTTGGATAACCCGGATGCGGCGAAAGCAGTCAGCAAGGTAACAGGAGAAGAGATTGTTCGTTTCTTCGATCGAAATCTGGATACACTTAAGACAGTTCTTTCCAGTGCGGAGAAAGCTGCGAAGATCCGCAAGACAGAAGAGAAGGCAAAGACCAATCTCCTGACAAAGCAGAAGTATTCTTTTGACAGTAACGGAAAGCTGGCAAACTGTGAGAGCAGAGATCCGAAGAAGTGCGAGATCTTTATCGTCGAGGGAGATTCCGCCGGCGGTTCTGCGAAGACAGCGAGAAACAGAAATTATCAGGCAATTCTTCCGATTCGTGGTAAGATCTTAAATGTTGAGAAAGCAAGTATTGATAAGGTGCTTGCCAATGCAGAGATCAAGACGATGATCAATGCATTTGGCTGCGGATTTTCTGAAGGATACGGAAATGACTTTGATATTACAAAGTTGAGATATGATAAGATCATCATCATGGCCGATGCCGATGTCGATGGTGCACATATTTCTACCTTATTGCTCACCTTATTCTATCGCTTTATGCCGGAGCTTATTTTTGAAGGACATGTATATATTGCAATGCCGCCACTCTATAAGGCAATGCCAAAGAGTGGAGAAGAAGAGTATCTGTATGATGATAAGGCACTGGAACATTATAGAAAGACACATACAGGTCCGTTCACACTTCAGCGTTACAAAGGTCTTGGAGAGATGGATGCGGAGCAGCTCTGGGAGACAACACTGGATCCGGAGAGACGTATGTTGAAACGAGTAGAGATTGAGGATGCCCGAATGGCTTCGAGTGTAACAGAGATGCTGATGGGAACTGAAGTACCGCCGCGTCGTAATTTTATCTATGAAAATGCGACAGAGGCAGAACTGGATATCTAAGGAGAAGAAGAATGAGTAATGAATCACAGATCATAAGGACAGAATATTCTGATCTTATGAAGAAATCTTATATTGATTATGCGATGAGTGTTATTATCGCCAGAGCACTTCCGGATGTCCGTGATGGTCTCAAGCCGGTTCAGCGTCGTACACTTTATGATATGTACGAGCTTGGTATCCGTTATGATAAGCCTTATCGTAAGAGTGCACGTATCGTCGGAGATACGATGGGTAAATATCATCCGCATGGAGACAGTTCTATCTACGATTCTCTTGTAGTAATGGCGCAGGACTTCAAGAAGGGACAGGTTCTTGTTGACGGGCACGGTAACTTTGGATCCATTGAGGGAGACGGAGCTGCTGCGATGCGTTATACAGAGGCGCGCCTTACGAAGTTCACGCAGGAAGTATGTCTGGCCGATCTGGATAAGAATGTTATTGATTTTGGTCCGAACTTTGATGAGACGGAGAAGGAACCGCTTGTGCTTCCGATGCGTGTGCCGAACCTTCTGATCAATGGTGCGGAAGGAATTGCAGTCGGTATGGCGACAAGTATCCCGACACATAATCTCTGCGAAGTGGTCGATGCGGTCAAGGCATATATGAAGAATGACAAGATCACTACAAAGCAGCTGATGAAATATATCAAAGGGCCGGATTTTCCAACCGGAGGAATTGTAACAAATAAGGATGATTTACTCTCTATCTATTCTACCGGAAGCGGTAAGATCAAGGTCCGTGGAAAAGTTGAGATTGAAAAAATGAAGGGTGGCAAAGAACGGATTGTCATCACAGAGATCCCTTACACCATGATCGGAGCAAACATTGGAAAATTTTTAAATGATGTCTATTCTTTAGTAGAGACGAAAAAGACAAATGATATCGTGGATATCACAAACCAGTCCTCCAAAGAGGGAATCCGTATTGTGTTAGAGCTTCGAAAAGGAGCCGATACGCAGAATCTCATCAATCTGCTGTATAAAAAGACAAAGTTAGAGGACACATTTGGTGTCAATATGCTTGCTATTGTAGATGGAAGACCAGAGATTCTTGGCTTAAAGGAAGTTCTGACACACCACATTCAGTTTCTTGTTGATATTAACACAAGAAAATATACAAGTCTTCTTGAGAAAGAGAAAAACAAGCGAGAAATTCAGGAAGGTCTTATTCGTGCAGTTGATGTGATAGATTTGATTATTGAAATTATCCGCGGAAGTAAGACTTTAAAGATGGCAAAGGCATGTCTGTCAGAAGGAATCACAGAGGGTATCAATTTCCGCACTGAAAAATCACGCAGACAGGCTGCAAAGCTTTTGTTTACAGAGGCACAGGCAACTGCTATCTTGGAGCTTCGCTTATCCAAACTAATTGGACTTGAGTTACAGGCACTTTTGGACGAACATAAAAAGACGATTGCAAAGATTGCTTCATATGAGCGCATTTTAGGCAGCAAAAAGGCTATGTATCAGACAATCGAAAAGGAATTAGACAGCATACGTGAACATTATCAGGTGCCAAGACGCACAAAAGTTACAAATGCATCTCTTGCTGTATTTGAAGAAGAGCCGGCTGTAGTGTCAGATGTCGTATTTGTTATGAACCGTTTTGGCTATGTAAAGCTTGTAGATAAGGCGCTGTTTGATAAAAATGAGGAACAGCTTCGCAGCGAAAATGTGCGTTTTGTGCCATGCAAGACAAACTCACGTCTTGCTGTATTCACAAAGGAAGGTATTCTTCATTATTTGAAGGCTGATGCAATTCCGCTTGGAAAGGTCAAGGATAAGGGTGCGCCGATTGACAATTTGTGTAACTACAGCAGTGCTGATGAAACAATTCTCACAGTATTTAGCGATGAGGACATGAAGGAAAAGACACTCCTTTTTGTGACAAAGAATGGTTTGGTTAGAAAAACATTGGGAGCAGAGCTGATCAGCATAAAGAAAATGATCGCAGCGGCGAAGCTTGGAGAAGGCGATGCGCTTGTTGCGATTTTAGATGCTTCAAAAGAGCTTGTCGCAGTTGTGACAAATAAAAAGCATGCAATTAAATTTTCAACAGAAGAGGTTCCGCTTCAGAAAAAAACTGCAGCAGGTACAAGAGCATTGAAACTAGAAGAAGGGGAAGAGGTTGTATTTGCTGATTCCTTTGATGCAAAAGAAAAAGTTTTTGCAGAAGTTCAGGGAAGAAAAATTGAACTAAGCAAGCTTACAAAGAAGAAAAGAGATGCCAAGCCTGAACAGGTAAAGTAAGCAGCATATGGTTATGTATTGCAGGGCAGCATCAGAAAGGTGAGATTCATGGAGCACAAAAGACCAGAGTATGAGGAAACCCCTCGGATGGCAGAATTTCGAAGACGCAAGGAAAAAGAAATAAAACGTCGTCGCCGCAACAAGCGTATGACAAAAATTGTGTTAGTTATTGTAGTGATTTGGGCACTTATTGCAGTGGCAGCGGCTGCTTTTCATGTGACAAATGGATTTGGCATCTTTGAAGGCAAAAAGCCTTCCTTATCTTCGGCTGAGGAAACAAAGGATGCAATTGAACAAAATGAACAGCAGACACTTGCAGAGCAAAATTTGAAGCAGACTATTGAGAGCGAGAGCAAAAAGGAAGTTGCAGAAAGCGAAGAGACATCTTTAGAGGAAAAAACAGAGGATGCCACAAAGGCTTCTGAGGCAGAAAAAACAGTAAAAAAACATGAAGATCCGCGCGAGGATGTGTGGAATCATTATACGAATATGTTTATTGCATCAAAGGTCAATACGTATCTAAATGTAAGAAATCAGCCAACAACAGACGGTACTATTATCGGAAAGCTGACAAAGTATTCCGGTGGTGAGCTTGTTGAGGATATGGGAAACGGCTGGTGGCACATAAGCTCTGGCGGTATTGATGGCTATATTTGGTCTGAAAATTGTGTGACAGGTGAAGAGGCAAAGGAAGTTGCACTTGAGCACTGTATGCAGATGGTTGAGGTGACAACGGAAAAACTAAATGTCAGAAGCGGTCCTGGTCTTGAGTATGAGGTTTGGACGACACTTAATGCAAACGAAAAGCAGATAGTGGAAGAAAAAGACGGAGACTGGCTGAAAATTGCATTTAACAGTACATATGGTTATATAAATGATGACTATGTAAAGACAGGCTTTTATCTTGTTGAGGCAATTCCGTGGAGCAGCATTTCAGATTGTTCTCCGACACGTCAGAAGATCTTAACATTTGGTGAGCAGTATATTGGAACACCATATGTGTATGGAGGAACGAGTCTGACAGGAGGAATTGACTGTTCAAGCTTCGTACAGCAGTGTTATGCGAGTGCAGGTTTTTCTCTTCCAAGAACATCACGTGAGCAGGCAACAAGAGGCACACAGATTACACTTAACGAAGCAAAGCCAGGCGATCTTTTGTTTTATGCTGATGCAACAGGAACAATTGATCACGTTGTTATGTATCTTGGAGACGGCAAAATTCTTCATGCAGCTTTGTCTCTTGGTCAGGTAACTATCAGTAAATACAATTACAGTACTGAACCTGTTCGTGTTGTAAACATTATTGGAGACTAAAAAACACTTGACCTTTAGGAAAATATATGTTATAAAGGTTATATAGGTTTTTATGGTAAAGAGTGGGCTTGCGAGTCCACTCTTTCTATGTAAATACCCACAAGAAAATATAACTATTCAGAGAGTAGTTGCAAAACAGGCAGATACGCTGCAGCAAACGGCAAGAATTAGGCTTGCGGCGGGAAAGGGCAGGAGTATGAGAAGAAAAGAAGAGATTGAAGCATATGCAGAAAATCTGTTTTTGCCGATCACACAGAAGCATGGATTTGAGCTGGTTGATGTGGAGTATGTTAAAGAGGCAGGAAGCTGGTATCTGCGTGTCTACATTGACAAAGAGGGCGGTATCGCAGTAGATGACTGTGAGGTGGTAAGCCGTGAGGCAGATCCTATTTTAGATACAGATGACTGTATTGAAGAAAGCTATATTTTAGAGGTAAGCTCTCCGGGTCTTGGAAGACCATTAAAGAAGGATAAGGATTTTGCAAGAAGCATTGGTGAAGAAGTTGAAGTTCGACTGTTTCGTGCAGTAGAAGGCTGTAAGGAATATACCGGGCTGCTTAACGCATACGACAAGACAACCGTTACCCTTATGCTGGAGGATGAAAAAACACTGGTGCTTGAAAGAAGCAACATTGCGTTGATTCGTCTGGCGCTAGATTTCTAAAAGCAAGGTAACGATTCACTCATATTGCATTGCTTTGTGAAGAGTGGATAAGGAAATAGAGAAAGGAAAGAGAACATAATGAATACGGAATTGATGGAAGCATTAAATGTCCTTGAAAAAGAGAAGAATATCAGAAAGGAAGTTGTCTTAAAGGCAATCGAGGAGTCACTTGTTCAGGCTTGTAAGCATCATTTTGGAAAGAGCGACAATATTGTCGTAAATATGGATTACAATACAGGCGAGTATGAGATCAATATGGCAAAGGAAGTAGTAGAGAATGTAGAAGATCAGCAGACTCAGATCAGTCTTCCTAATGCAAAGATTCTTGACAAGAGGGCTGTTTATGGTTCTACCGTTTATGTAAAGGTAAATTCCAAGGAGTTTGGCCGCATTGCTGCACAGATTGCAAAGGCAATTATCCTTCAGAAGCTTCGAGAGGAAGAAAATCGTGCTGTTTATGAGCGCTATAAATTAATGGAGAGAGATTTAGTAAGCGGTGTAATTTCAAGACATTTTGAGCGTAGAGGCGAGGATGGAAAGTCAACTACCGTAAATGTCAGTGTAAATCTTGGAAAGGCAGAGGCTACCTTAATGGCAGGCGAGCAGATTAAGGGTGAGGAATATAAGGTCAATACCCGAATGAAGTTCTATGTCGTAGAAGTAAAGGATCTGCCGAAGGGACCAAAGATTCTTCTTTCCCGTTCTCGTCCGGAGTTAGTAAAGAGATTGTTTGAGGCTGAGGTTGCCGAGATTAAGGACGGAACTGTTGAGATCAAGGCAATCAGCAGAGAGGCTGGATCAAGAACAAAGATGGCTGTTTGTTCTCATGATGAGAACGTAGATGCTGTTGGTGCATGTGTAGGTGTTAACAGTTCTCGTGTAAATGCTGTTGTAGATGAGCTTGGCGGTGAGAAAATTGATATCATCAATTGGGATGAGAATGCAGCACAGTTTATTGAGAATGCACTCAGCCCATCAAAGGTTATTTTCGTAGCAGTTGATGATGATGAGCATTCAGCGCTTGTTGTAGTTCCAGATAGCCAGCTGTCACTTGCTATTGGCAAGGCAGGTCAGAACGCACGTCTGACTGCAAAGCTGACAGGCTATAAGATTGATATCAAGAGTGAGAGCCAGGCTGAGGAGGAAGGTCTGTTTGATGAGATCGACTTTAGCGCAGCAGAAGAAACTGAGCAGTCCGAGGAGACAGCACAGGACAACGAGGTTCAGGAATAAGAGGTGATAGAGTGGCCGCTGTAAAAAAAATTCCGATGCGTCAGTGTGTGGGATGCGGGGAAAGAAAAAGTAAAAAGGAACTGATCCGTATCGTTTGCTCACCGAGTGAGGATCCTGAAAGGGTAACGATTGGATTTGATCTGACTGGCAAGAAAAATGGACGAGGTGCATATATATGCAGTAGTATGGCCTGTCTTGAGCTGGCCAGAAAGAAAAAAGCTCTTGAACGAGCTTTAAAAACAGAGGTTTCGCAGCAATGCTACGATGATCTGAAAAAGGAGTTGGAGCAGATTGAACGATAAAGTAATATCCCTTTTGGGATTAGCAGAACGCGCAGGTAAAATTGCGAGTGGCGAATTTGCAGCCGAAAAGGCAGTGAAGACAGGAAAGGCACGTCTGATTATTGTGGCAGAGGATGCTTCTGATAACACGAAAAAGAAGTTTAGTGATATGTGTAAGTATTATCAGGTACCTTTTGCATGTTACTCGCACAAGGAACTGCTCGGTCACGGAATCGGAAAGGAGTTTCGTGCATCGCTTGCAGTTCTTGACGGCGGTTTTGCGAAAGCAATAGAGAAACAGTTGGACAATAAGTAAAGAAAAGGGTCGGTGATACATTTATGGCAAAACTGAACATCCATGATTTAGCCAAGGAATTAAAAAGAGAAGAAAGTGAAATTATCAGCTTATGCTCCAGCAAGGGTATGAGTGGTGTAACAAGAGCAACTATGCTTCAGGATACAATGGTAGAAGAAGTGCGTAAGGCATTCAAAAAGCCAGCAGAGCCAGCTGATGCTGCAGCTGACAAGGATGGCGCACCAAAGAAGAAGCTTCGTCTGTTGTTTCATCCGGAAAACAGCACAAAGCCAATTTCTAAAAAGAAGCGTCCAGACAGTGCGAAGAAGCCGGAAGGTGACAAGGCAGAAAAGTCTGTCGATAAGCAGGAAAAGGCTGCTGAGAGAACAGAGAGCACAAAGCCGGCAGAAAAAGCACAGGAGATGGCAAAGACTGAGGCACCGAAGGAGACTATGACAAGAGAAAATACAAAAAACGACAGAAATGATTCAAGATCCACAAACGATGGAAATAGAAGAGATAATTCCAGACGTGATGGCGGAAATGGTCAGAATGGACAAAGACGCGATGGAAATGGCCAGGGCGGTCAGAGAAGAGAAGGCGGCTATGGCCAGAGAGATGGTCAGAGACGTGATGGAAATAATCAGGGCGGCTATGGTCAGAGACGTGACGGAAACGGTCAGGGCGGCTACGGTCAGAGAGATGGCCAGAGACGTGACGGAAATGGTCAGGGCGGCTATGGTCAGAGAGATGGCCAGAGACGTGATGGAAATGGTCAGGGCGGTTACGGTCAGAGACGTGACAGTGCAAGGGGCCAGAGAACCGAGAGAGAAAATCTTGATTCTATGGGCACAGGAATGACCAAGAGCGAGGCAAGAGGCGGCAAAGGTCTTAATAAGAAAGAGCGTGAGATTCGCGAGAAGGAAAGACAGAATCAGGAGAAGAATACCAGATTCACAGAGAATACTCGCAATATCTCTAAGATGAAGCAGCAAAACAGTAAGAAGCCAGAGCCACAGCCAAAGGCAGAAGAAGATGACGGAATTAAGACAATTACAATTCCAGAGACTTTAACACTGGCAGAGTTAGCTGAAGCAATGAAGCTGCAGCCGGCAGCACTCGTAAAGTCACTCTTTATGAAGGGCACCATGATGACAATTAATGCTGAGCTGACATTTGAGCAGGCAGAGGAAATTGCATTAGAGTTTAACTATATCTGTGAGAAGGAAGTAAAGGTTGACGTAATTGAGGAACTTCTTCGTGAAGAAGATGATCCGGAAGAGACAAAGGTTTCAAGACCTCCGGTTGTCTGCGTTATGGGTCACGTTGACCATGGTAAGACCTCCTTACTGGATGCTATTCGTTCAACTAACGTAATTTCAAGAGAGGCCGGCGGAATTACACAGCATATCGGTGCTTATATGGTTAAGTGCAATGGACAGGATATTACATTCCTTGATACACCAGGTCATGAGGCATTTACAGCAATGCGTATGCGTGGTGCTCAGGCAACTGATATCGCTGTACTTGTTGTTGCAGCAGACGATGGTGTTATGCCGCAGACAATCGAGGCGATTAACCATGCAAAGGCAGCAGGTGTTGATATTATCGTAGCAGTAAACAAGATTGATAAGCCAACTGCAAACATCGAGCGTGTAAAGCAGGAGCTTTCTGAGTATGAGCTGATTGCAGAGGATTGGGGTGGTCAGACCATCTTCGTTCCAGTATCTGCAAAGACACATGAGGGAATTGATACCTTGCTTGAGATGATCTTGCTTGATGCAGAGTTAAAGGATCTTAAGGCAAATCCAAATCGTAAGGCAAGAGGTCTTGTAATCGAGGCACAGCTTGATAAGGGCCGCGGACCAGTTGCAACAATCCTTGTTCAGAAGGGTACACTTCATGTTGGTGATAATGTTGCAGCAGGATCATGCTATGGTAAGGTTCGTGCAATGATCGATGACAAGGGACGCAGAGTAAAAGAAGCAACTCCGTCTATGCCAGTTGAGATTCTTGGTCTGAATGATGTTCCAAACGCAGGTGAGATCTTTGTCAACACTGAGAATGAGAAAGAGGCAAGAAGCTTTGCTGAGACCTTTATTAAAGAGAACAGAGAAAAGCTTTTGGCTGATACAAAGACACAGCTTACTCTTGACAGCTTAAATTCCCAGATTAAGGAAGGAAGCTTAAAGGAACTGAATTTGATCGTTAAGGCTGACGTTCAGGGTTCTGTTGAGGCTGTAAAGCAGTCCTTATTGAAGCTGTCTAATGAAGAAGTTGTTGTTAAGATTATCCACAGTGGTGTTGGTGCAATCAATGAGTCTGATGTATCTTTGGCATCTGCATCAAATGCAATCATTATCGGATTTAATATTCGTCCAGATGCAATGGCAAAATCAGTAGCAGAGCGCGAGAAGGTTGAGATTCGTCTGTACCGCGTTATCTATCAGGCAATCGCTGATGTAGAAGCTGCTATGAAGGGTATGCTTGATCCGATCTACGAGGAGAAGGTAATAGGTCATGCACAGGTTCGTCAGATCTTCAAGGCATCAGGTGTTGGAAACATTGCTGGTTCCTATGTAACAGATGGTATGTTCCAGAGAGGCTGCAAGATCCGTATTTCCAGAGAAGGCGAGCAGATCTACGAGGGTTCACTGGCATCCTTAAAGCGTTTCAAGGACGATGTAAAGGAAGTAAAGGAAGGCTACGAGTGTGGTCTTGTATTTGAAAAGTTCAACGATATTCAGATTGATGATATCGTAGAGGCTTATATCATGGAAGAGGTTCCGAGATAAGCTGCAACAAAACAAAGCCATGGCAGCAATGTCATGGCTTTTCAAAGATAGTTAAGGAGAAAATATGCGTAAAAATAGTATTAAAAATATCAGAATTAACGCTGAGGTTCAGAGAGAACTCAGCCGTATTATCCAGCAGGAAATTAAAGATCCAAGAATCCATCCGATGACAACAGTTGTCATGGCAGAAGTTACGCCTGACTTAAAGTATTGTAAGGCTTATATCAGTGTTTTAGGAAACGAGGAAGCACAAAAAAGCACAATGGAAGGTTTGAAGAATGCAAAGCCTTATATCAGAAGAATGCTTGCATCATCTGTAAATTTGAGAAACACACCAGAGCTTACTTTTGTGTTAGACCAGTCCATCGAGTATGGTGTTCATATGACGGGTCTGATTGATGCAGTTGCAAATGAGCTTGCAGCTAAAGAGCCGGCAGAAAGCTCCGAGGGAAAGGAGGCATAAGCGATGGAAAAACGCCCGAACGACACAATAGAGATGCTGCGTGCGGAGTTTGCAAATGTCAGGAAGACGGCAATTGTAGGCCATCTTCATCCAGACGGAGATTGCATCTCCTCGTGTCTTGCCCTGTATCATTATTTAAAGGATAATTATGGTTATGAGGCAGATGTGTACTTAGAGCCATATCCATCTGTTTTTGATATGCTCCCAGATACAGCAGTTATTCGTCATACTGTCAAGCCTGAGGTATATGATGTGGTATATTCACTTGATTGTGCAGATTTAGACCGTATTGGTGCAGGAAAAGAACTTTTTGACAGTGCAAAGAAGCGTGTAATGATTGATCACCATATAAGTAATCCTGTTTTTGGTGATGTCAATTATGTAAAGGGTGAGATCGGTTCTGCATGTGAGGTACTTTATACACTTTTCGAGGAAGATAAGATCAACTATAACGTGGCGATGTGTCTTTATACAGGAATGGTTCACGACACTGGCGTGTTCCAATATTCCAATGTAACACCAGATACACTTACACGCGCGGCAAAGCTGATTGCCTTTGGCATTCCATTTACTGATTTGATTCAGAAGACTTTTTATGAGAAGAGCTTTAATGAAACAAGGGCGAGCGCTTATGCAATATCTAAAGCCGCACAGCTTCTTGATGGCTTTTTCGTATGGTCTTATATGGAAACTAAGGAGATGGAGAGATTTCATATTACATCAGCAGAACTTGACAGCGTTGTAAGTGAGCTTCGAAATATTCGTGGTGTAGACATAGCAGTATTCTTATATGAAATAGAGTCGGGCGTATGGAAATGCAGTTTCCGCTCAAACCATGTTGTGAATGTCAGTGAGTTGGCAGTTTCATTTGGCGGCGGAGGTCATGTTCGTGCATCAGGATGCACGTTTTATCATAAGAAGCCGGATGAGATTATTACGGAGATCGTAAATCGCATTCCGAAGGAGGATTATGCAGGCAGAGCATTATAATGGACTAATTGCAGTCTGGAAGGAGCAGGGATATACCTCACACGATGTTGTGGCAAAGCTTAGAGGTATTTTGCACCAGAAAAAAATTGGTCATACTGGTACACTTGATCCGCAGGCCAAAGGTGTTCTGGCTGTCGGATTAGGTCTTGGAACAAAGACATTTGATCTATTGCCGGATCACTGGAAAACTTACGAGGCAGAGGTAACATTTGGTGTTCAAACAGACACGGAGGATATCTGGGGAAATGTTTTAAAGACACATGATGTTTCAAAAACACCGGAAGAGATTATACAGGCAATTTGTTCCTTTGGGGGAACTTATGATCAGATACCGCCTATGTATTCAGCAAAGAAAATTGATGGAAAAAAATTGTACCAGCTTGCAAGAGAAGGAAAAATTGTTGAGCGAAAGGCAGTACCAGTCACGTTAAAGGATATTCAGGTTTTATCTGTAAAAGACAACAAGGCACGTTTTATTGTCACCTGCTCTGCCGGAACATATATCCGTACACTTTGTGTCGATATCGGAAAAAAGCTTGGCTGTGAAGCCTGCATGAGCAGTTTAACAAGAGTTATGGCAGGTGGATTTTCAAAAGAACAGGCATTGACACTCGAAAAAATAAAAGAGCTTGCCGATA
>OGOP01001516.1_pt1 | contig 16006 bp, 9 predicted proteins | sample 1552591 | NCBI WGS metagenome assembly OGOP01 (sample SAMEA2580120, study PRJEB22360) | human gut metagenome | biome: human gut; feature: human-associated habitat; material: faeces | place: Denmark | collected 2008/2010 | reverse complement strand
CACGACAAGTTTCATTCCGTCGAGTTCAAAAAGTTTCTCATACTGCTTGAGAATCGCATTCTTCGGCTCGGTCAAGATACGGAGAAGCGAATCCCTGTCCAGACTATCCAGATAAGTCACGACAGGAAGACGTCCGATAATCTCAGGAATAAGACCATAAGCCTTCAAATCCTCAGCCGAAACATATTTCAGAAGATTATCCTTGTCTACCTTCTGCTTCTCGGAAGCACCGAAACAATTCCCTGGGTGTTAAGTCTCTGAGCTATACGGCGCTCGATACCCTCGAACGCACCGCCACAGATGAAAAGGATATTCTGAGTATTCACATGAATGAACTCCTGCTCAGGATGTTTGCGGCCTCCCTGCGGAGGGACATTGACAACACTACCTTCAAGGAGCTTCAGCAATGCCTGCTGAACACCCTCACCCGAAACATCGCGGGTGATGGACGGGTTGTCACCCTTGCGGGCGATCTTGTCGATCTCATCGATGAACACGATACCGCGCTCAGCCTTCTCCAGATTATAGTCAGCCTCCTGAAGAAGTCTCGAAAGCAGACTCTCCACATCCTCGCCCACATAACCGGCCTGGGTAAGCACTGTCGCATCCACGATAGTGAACGGGACGTTCAGCATCTTGGCTATAGACTTGGCCAGCAATGTCTTACCTGTTCCTGTAGGACTGATACCTAGGACATTATCTCCTTCAGTGATTGGTGCAAAGAGTTCTTTTTGAATGGCAGTCTCTGTAGTGATTCCTTTTTCTTTAAGGAGGTCTTGCCATTGTTCAGGAAAGTTTTTAAACATAAAAGTCTCATTTTCTATATGGATTTGCTTTTATTATATCATGATTTAGTGTAGAATAGATAAGAAAGACTATATTAGATAGGAATTTACCATGCCTAAAAAACCGATTATTATTGGGGTTACGGGTGGCTCTGGTGGCGGTAAGACCAGTGTTTCTCGTGCCATTCTATCAAATTTTCCAGATGAGAAAATTGCCATGATTGAGGATCAGTCACATTTGACTTTTGAAGAGCGTGTGTCAACGAACTACGACCATCCCTTTGCCTTCGATACAGATCTTATGATTGAACACATCAATGAGCTGATTGCTGGGCGTCCAGTGGATATTCCGATTTATGACTACACCCAACACACACGCAGTGAAAAGACTTATCGTCAGGAACCACAGGATGTCTTCATTGTTGAAGGGATTTTGGTACTTGAGGATAAACGCTTGCGTGATTTGATGGATATCAAGCTTTTTGTAGATACTGATGATGACATTCGTATTATCCGTCGTATCAAGCGTGATATGGAAGAGCGTGGCCGTAGCTTGGATAGTATCATTGAGCAATATATCAGTGTGGTTAAACCTATGTACCACCAGTTTATCGAACCTACGAAACGCTACGCAGATGTGGTGATTCCTGAAGGTGTCACAAATACTGTTGCTATCGATTTGATTAATACTAAGGTAGCAAGCATTTTGAAAGAAAGTCAGAAAGCCTAAATGTCCCTGATGTTCTTACTAATAAATCCAAGGGTGGTACATCTTTCGTATAAAGGTGCCTGTCAATAGCCTCTTCTGTTATGTCAATACCACCTTTGGTCGCTTCATCAACCACTGACTTGATCAGATGGGTTATTTCGTCTCTTGATGTATATGGGAAGCAAACATTCAACACGGCACGAGTATTGTTTTTCGTTATTTCCTCTGTCTTTTCGAGAATTTCCAATACATCTCTTGGTAAAAGTTTAGTATTTCCTAATATTCTGATTTTAACTCCATACTCCTCACACAACAATCCATGCTGGTTTATTTGTGTAAACTTTGATTTGGCTAACTCCATTAACCATTTGACTTCGTACTGCAGTCTCTTGAAGTTTTCGATTGAAAATGCGTATACAGTGGCACATTTGACACCCAGTTCATATAATAATTCTAGTATGCTTGCCATGGTATCAAACCCCAAGCTGTGACCTTCCTTGATTTCTATTTTGTGTGTTTTAGCGTATCTTCTGTTTCCGTCCATGATTATACCCACATGCTGAGGCACTGGACCAGTCATTATAATCCTACCAAGCATTTTCTTGCAAGTTAATAACACCTGTTTATAACCTGGAAACGTAGACACCCAATCAGACATAATATGAGAACTAAAAGTGTCAACTGCAATATATCACAAACCTGGGTAGTGGTATAAGAAAATGATATGGGAACTGCTAATTCTCAAATTTCCACATTTTTTTTTTTTTCATTGGTGTGTCCCTTTTCTCTCGCGAGTGTTATTATTGTTGCTGACGTGGGAGAAGGGGTTTTGCTGCACCACTCATTTCTATTGTATGACCCACATAATGGATGACTTGTGCATAGAAGTCAACCAAAAACAAAGAAATAACAATATACTACGACCTAGAAAGGTATCTTTTGTATACTAGTCTTGCCTATATGGGTAATTACTGGCGTGATATCAGAACTTGTAGCTGACACTACCTGAGCCGCAATCATTACAACCCAGAAAAAAAAATTTGGAAGCTCATCCCAGATTACTAATTTACTTTCTTTTGCTGTACCAGCTATTTGATAAAATGTCACACCAACAAGAAGACGTCGTAGACGATACTCAAGAAGAATATATCAATGTTAATGAAGTGGCTGAGGAAGTTGCAGATGATGATCAAGCGCCACCCGATGAAGAAGATGAGGAGATGGAATTAGATGATGAGCATGAGACTTTAGAAATTGACATGTCCAACAATTCATGGACTTATTTTGATAAACATACCGATAGTATATTTACTATTTTTTCACATCCTAAATTGCCAATGGTATTGACTGGGGGTGGTGACAACACGGCATACTTATGGACCACACACACCCAACCACCAAGATTTGTTGGCGAAATCACTGGACATAAAGAGTCTGTTATATCTGGAGGGTTTACTGCAGACGGCAAGTTTGTTGTTACTGCAGACATGAATGGATTAATTCAAGTTTTCAAAGCCACAAAAGGAGGTGAACAGTGGGTGAAATTTGGTGAATTGGACGAAGTTGAAGAAGTGTTGTTTGTTACTGTGCATCCAACATTACCATTCTTTGCCTTTGGTGCTACCGATGGATCTATATGGGTCTACCAAATAGACGAATCCAGTAAACTGCTAGTGCAAATTATGTCTGGGTTCTCACACACATTAGAATGTAATGGTGCTGTATTTATACAAGGAAAAGATGAAAATGATTTGACATTGGTCTCTATAAGTGAAGATGGTACTGTGGTGAACTGGAACTGTTTTACAGGACAAGTGAATTATAAATTGCAACCTCATGATGACTTTAAAGGAGTTGAGAGTCCGTGGGTCACGGTCAAAGTACATGGTAATCTTGTGGCCATTGGTGGCAGAGATGGCCAGCTATCAATTGTGAACAATGACACTGGTAAAATCGTTCATACTCTTAAAACATTGGATAATGTCGACGACATTGCAGAACTCTCAATTGAGGCATTGAGTTGGTGTGAAAGCAAAAATATTAACCTCTTGGCAGTGGGTTTGGTTTCTGGTGACGTTTTATTATTTGATACTCAGCAATGGAGATTGAGAAAGAACTTGAAAGTTGACGATGCCATCACCAAATTACAATTTGTTGGCGAAACCCCCATTTTGGTGGGAAGTAGTATGGATGGTAAAATTTACAAATGGGACGCTAGAACTGGTGAAGAGTTGTTTGCTGGTGTGGGACACAACATGGGAGTATTGGACTTTGCTATTTTAGATGGAGGTAAAAAGTTGGTTACTGCTGGTGATGAAGGTGTTTCATTGGTCTTTGTACATGAATAGATTATGTAATTGTAAGAGATATTTTTTTTTGCACAACACGCTATTACAAAACGCGTCTTTGTAAGAATTTACAAAAAATTTTATCTTTTTGTTTGTTTCTTCTTGTCCAACTATGAGTCCTGTGATGGAAAATGTAAATATGGAGTCATTCAAAGACTCAGTGAATGCTGAATCTAGCAAGCCGTCCGAGTCGGACATGAAATTTTACTACCAGCGTCTCTTACCGTTCCGTTATATTTTCCAATGGCTAAGTCACTCGCCTAAACCAACCAAGGATTTCACCATGAGAGAATTTGCGTATGAGTACAGATCTAAGATATACCAACGTTATAACTCATTTGGAACGTTAGAAGAGTTCAAGAAATCTGTGGTTACCGCCAACCCCACACGTTTTGAAATTGGGGCAGTCTACAAAATCAACCCCAAGGAACGTAAAAACTTACCAAAACAAGCATTTAAGCCTGAAAGTAAGGAGCTCGTTTTTGATATTGATTTAACTGATTATGACGATATTAGAACTTGTTGTCAGGGTACTGATATATGCTGCAAGTGCTGGAAGTTTATTCAAGTGGGATCGAAAATCATCGAAGCGGCCTTGAGAGAAGATTTTGGGTTTGAGCATTTGGTATGGGTATTTTCAGGGAGAAGAGGTGCGCATTGTTGGGTAAGTGATAAACGAGCCAGGGAATTGGATGAGACTAGTCGAAAAGCGATAATCGATTATTTGGATGTATTGAGTTCCAAAAACCAGAATGGTAGTTTAAATATTAAAAAACCATTCCATCCACATGTTGAACGGTCATTTGAAATTGTGAAAAAAGAGTTTTTGAATGTGATTCTACAAGAACAAGATCCATGGAATACCACATCGGAAGAGACCAAGGCCTGGAAACAAGTTGATGAATTGTTGGCATTTATACCAAACAAGGCATTGCAAATAGAGTTGAAAAACAAGTGGAAAGGTCAGACCTTTGGGTCTACATCAAAAGAAAAATGGGATGATATCAGTACAGTGGCATCAAACGTGCTCAAATCGAATTCTCAAGTAGCACAATTAACGGAAGCCAAAAAGGATATAATTATTTATTATATGTACCCGAGATTGGATGTCCAAGTTTCTCGACAAGTGATCCATTTGTTGAAATCCCCATTTTGTATTCACCCGGGTACAGGTAATGTTTGTGTTCCGTTTGATCCGTTGAAAAATATATCAGGGAATCCTGCTGATGACGATTATGGGTTCAATCCGAAATCAGCACCCAATTTACGCCAAATACAGAATGAATTGGAAGAATGGGAACAAAATAGGTCGGATGAGAATGACAGCCAAGAAAAAGTTATTGCCGATTACGAGAAAACGAGCTTGAAGCCATATATTGATTACTTTGCCAAGTTTGTGAATAATTTGCTTAAAGAGGAGTTGAAAGGTACTGAAAAACGATCGAGAGAAGAAGATCCATTGAGTTTTTAGGATATAAATAGGTTTATATATATATATACTCTATGTAACGGGACATCCTATCTCGTTTCCAAACACACCTTTCTCTTCTACTAGTTTGGAATCCTCTAAGGATCCGCTATTGTTTTTGATGATGATTGTTTCTGTAGAAATGCCTTGGGTGGTTTCGTTTTCGTCTTCGGGAAGTGTCGGATCTCTAGAGTGGTACCATTCAAGATACTGAAGTTCCTCGTTGTATTTGACGTACCCGGAAGTCAAGTAAATGTCGCCATAGTCTAAAAACGGGTAATGCCATTTGGGTACGAAAATAATGCTTGGTGTTGTTTCAAGCGACAAATCTGACTTGTCGATTGACAACAGCAAAGAATATTTGACTGATTTGATATCAAACTCAACTGCAACTACACTTCCTATGGTAGCCATGAGGTATGGCCTTATAGTAGCTGATACAGCTCTAACACCGTCTGGTGAAGGGTAGCATTTTTTGAATTGGCGGTGGTAAATATTCAGACTGTGCGAAGTGATCAATGAACACTGAGACGATGTATCGTCGGACTCGTAGCCTTCAGAAGAATCCTTTTCAGAAGTAAAAGATGACTCCGATGCTGCTGATCGTGTACTGCCTCTTGATGCACTCAACCCCATTTTCGTAGCTACCACGGCACGCCGAAGTGCAGTTCGTGGATCCTTTTTAAATGATCTTCGCCTGCGTCTTCGTGAGCTAATACTTTGGTTTTCATTACAGTCCTCGTCAAACGTTAGTAAACGATCATCTGGTGACCAAAATGAAAAGTCTTCATTATTCCAATTGTCTCCCCATTTGTGATTGTTGGCACTGTTGTAGCACCAATAAGTGTGTGACATATTTGCGCCTTCAAGAGCATTGCTAATGGCGTCCAACGCAGCTGTTTGGGAGTCAAACATTCCGTCTCTATAAGCTCGCTTTCTATCCATATCAAATGGCATACCAGTTTCTGACATCAAGATGGGAATGTTCCCCAAATGGGTGTTGCACTCGTTTCTCATTTCCATAAACTGTTTCTTTAAGCAGTTTCTAATTGCTCTTTCTCCAAAAACAATCCCCAAGACCGGGTTTAAGTAGCGATTACGCATTATTCCAAGAGTGTCCACATTGTATTTGACGTTCCAGCACTTGAACATTAATGATAAGCCGTCATAGTAATGTGGACAATAGACGGTTTTCTTATCAATAATATTTCTATCATCGAGTTTGAGAGTTGGTGGTATTTCCAAAACTGGTGTCAGCATAAACACAAACAGATCAGGGTATATTTTTCTAACAACATTTTTGAATGCAATATAATGGTCAACAAAATGATTGTTGACAAAATACTCAGCGTCTATGCGGCCAGTAGATTGCAGCTTTGAAAAGTGTTCTGGATCAAGCATTTGGCATTTAGAGCTCACCTCCAATCTTTGCTCTTGTGTGAGTTCTTGTAAAGAGTTAAAATCAAACCCGTCGGTCCATTTCCAGATACCCTTGTGGGCAAAAATACACTTGCCAATGGGCCAGTCCGTGCACCTTTTGAAACCATAATGTTTGTCTATTTTTTGCGCAATAGCACGAGAGATCCATGCTCTGGCTCCCTTTGGATCGACAATTTTGATACCCGTTTTACGAGGACCCGTCACACTTATGTGGTACTCGTCTACTTCACAGGTGAACCCCATACCCAATTTCATTGCTTGGAAGGCTGTTGGGGTTGTTCCAACACGTAATTGCTGGTAATCAGGAACACGACTCAAATCAGGGTACCCAATAAGTCCACTGTTGGGTTCATTCATCGATTCAAATCCAAGGATTGTCCCATTTTTTATCAATTTCGGGAGTTTGCGGCAAATACGTTTCCAAAGAAACTCAACTGCTTTAAGGAAATGATTTTGTAAATAGTCCTGTATGTTTTCGCCGTTTAATATCAAGTCAGGGAAATAAATCTTACCGGCAAAGAATAAGGTAAACATGACAAGTGAAGCCAAGCGTTTGTAGTTGGAAGTCCAAAGCATCTTGTGGTAGGTGTCGGAAGAATCGTGGAACCTTGGTTCATTGTGTAGGATTGCCGCCTCTGTTTTGGCGAAACATTTTGGGTCTAGTCCAGCAGCATAAAAGGTCCACATAGGTGCTCCACTACCTCCAGAATACCGTGACCAAACATCTTGATGAAATTCAAAAAACACATACAATCCACCAACTTCTTCAATGATTTTCAATACTTCAATGGTATAGTTGACAAACTCACGGTCGTATTTCCCTGGACCCGCATGTTCCATTGCTTCCCATGTGATCAAGTATCTAATCGTAGTATACCCCCAGTCCTTGATTCTCTGAAGGTGCATTCTAGCTTCTTGTAAGGGGAATGGCCTCCCCACAAACGATACGTTATCTCCATCGAAAAATATATTGTCGGGATCGGTACAGTCACCTTCATAGCTCGGCATATAGGGAGTGGCAGGTAATTTCATTTGTGAATCGACATTTATTCCCTTGAATGTGACTTTTCTTCCTGTTTTTTTGTCTACAAGATCACCTTTCATATTTGATTCCAAGGGTGTGCATTCTAATATAGACGTAGATGTAGTGTCAGTTGGTTGAATCGACTGTTGAGGGGAATACCTTCTCTTGAGTGGTCTTACCCCAGATATAGACACTGAGGATGCACTCAGGTATAAGCTTATTCGGTCTTGAATAAGTTCGCTAGCGTATCGTGCAGACTGCATTAGTTGGATACTAAGAAAATAAACTTTTACAATCAAAGGCGATCAAGTATTTATAAACCCCCAAATAATTTTTTTTTTTGGGGTAAACGACGAACGACGCAGCGAAAAAAAAAGAAGTTGTGATATTTTTTCAACAATCACGCTTTTCTTTTTTCTATTATAAACTATTTAGTAATCTATCTTCTTTTAGCTGGGCGATGGGAACTGAGTCGCCAATTATCTTTCTTTTGTCGAGAAAATAACGGCACTATTTTTTGTTTCTTTTTGGTTTCTTGCACGGTTTTAGCATCCGCGGGTCTAAAGTATTTGGGTGCAAGTTCGTAAAGCCAGTTGGGGTCTATGATCGATACACAATGCATATACTCTTTTGATGTAAGCAATAATGTATGGTAGATAACATACTGCGGTTTCTTGCCGTAGAGAGATGAAGAAGGATGTAAATATACCAATGTGTTTTCATTTAATGTTTTGTACCCTTCGCCTTCTTGCCGTTTGGCCGAATTTTTAAAGTACCCTGAGCAGAAGGTCCGCCTTACCCGGTCCACGTCATTACCACACGACATGGTCTTGTATCCAAACCGCTGCATAATCAACTTTAACTGTTTTCTTACCTCCATAGCTCGACGCATACTTCTTTCCTGTATGAAATTGTCCCGACACCATGTTTTGCTGTAGTTGTTGCGGCACCACAGCTGAAATACATTTAGCAACGTCAAGTGATCTCCCAAAGAGTGGTGGAACCGACTTTTCCGTTGGTCAGCCAATGCCTGTTTATCTTTAGGTCTATAAAATATTGTTTGCACCGACAACATGGCAACAATACTCAAGATCTCTTCCGTGCACTCGTATTCAACGGATTGGATCAATGTTTTGGCTAGTGCCGGCTCCATCGGTAAATCTGCCATTTTTCTTCCCAAAGTTGTCAAGTTCCCATCGTCGTCTAATGCATCAAGAATATACAAATCCTCTAGCGCAGTAAGCATGGTGGTGGTAGATGGTGGGTCCATGAATTCAAAGTTTACGAGATCGTGAATGCCCATTGCCTTCAACATTAAAATGGTGTGCGACAAATTTTGTCGCTGTATTTCTGGGATAGTGTTTGGTATCATTTCCTTTTCGTATGCTTGTTCGGTGTATAATCTATAACATTTCCCCGGACCAGTTCTCCCTGCTCTACCACTACGCTGGTTTGCCTGGGCCTTGCTGATTGGTGTTACCCTCAATGAATCCATACCCAATTTGGAGTCGTACATGTTAATTTTAACAAACCCCGGGTCAACGACATAGTATATTCCGTCAATAGTGATCGACGTTTCGGCGATGTTTGTTGCCAATATCACTTTTCTTGAACCAGGTGGTGTTGGCTCAAAAATACGTGTTTGCATTTCGGAAGGGAGTGCTGAGTATACAGGAAGGATAATTAGCTCAGGAATATTTTCGCCTAACAATTTCATTCTCTCATGTAGTGCCTCACAGCTTGTTTCGATTTCCTCTTGACCAGTTAGGAATACTAGGATATCGCCCGCAGGTTCTGAAACGTGGATTTGTATGACTGACTCTAGTGCTGCAGCAAGGTAATCCATTTCTGGTGCCTTGGTGTACAATACCTCTACCGGGAACGTCCTTCCTGGAATGGTTATAATTGGACAGTTGTTAAAGTATCGGGAAAATTTGTTTGAATCCAAGGTTGCAGAAGTGACAATTACTTTTAAGTTGGGGTTTTGTTTGGCGGCATTTTTTAACAACGCAAATAAAACATCAGTGGCAATGGTTCTTTCGTGGGCTTCATCTAGCATGATTACTGAGTACCGGTTCATATTTGGGTCATTCAATGCCTCACGTTCCAACATACCATCGGTCATGTATTTGATTACGGTGTTTTCACTGGTTACATCTTCAAACCTAATGGTGTAACCAACAGTATCTCCAAGCTTGCAGCCAACTTCTTCTGACACCCTTTTCGCCACCGACTCTGCAGCAACTCTTCTTGGTTGGGTACACCCTATCAATTTGGTCTGTCCACCGACCTTGTTCATTCCCTCTTCGTAGATGTATTGAACAATTTGGGTGGTTTTCCCTGAACCAGTTTCTCCGACAATAACTACAAACTGGTTATCGCGTATAGCCTCAAGTAATTGTGATCGCATGGCATACACAGGCAACATGCGTCGCTGTTCCTGTATTGGAAGACTTGTCCGTTTCCCAAACGTTTCGGTCTTGTTTGATTTCTTCCATTTTGAGATGAATGACTCAGTATCTGGATCGAGGTCAGAGTTCTTTACCGGTTCTGATGTTTGAAATAATGGATCTGACAATTCCGACTGCATTTTTTCTTCTTTTTCCCTTTGCTTTTTCTGTTTAAACTTTTCTTCCTTAAAGTCTCTGGCAAACTTGGATCCTCGCTGTGCTGATTTGGTTAGTGGGCCCAGCCGGTTGACGGGAATGGGGGTGGTTTCGGGAAAGTCCTTGGTGACTTTGACACCTTTTAAGAAATCAGGTTTCTTATCGTTCAACTCGATGTGTAAATTATCTGTCTTTTCTGATTCTGTTTGTGTGTCTTCTTCCTGATCCAATTCTGGGTAGTCGTCTGCAGATACTGCGCCGGAACTGATGAGCTGGCGTATTTCCCAACGTTCTGGAGAAGTCAACTTTCGTTTTGGTCTGGGCTGTCGTTCTTGGTGTCTTCCCCGTTGTGGGATGGGCTCTTCGTGTCCAGTATTCTGGTTTATTCCTCGCATTGATAAAGATATTCTATTGGCATGCGTTTGAATGTTGATGACCTTTACAAATACCTTTTGGTTTGGTGCTAGGACGTTGGTAGACTCAACTCTTGATCCATCAAATGACATTTGTGAGATGTGGCATAGACCCGATGTACCTTCTATCTTGATAAAGGCCCCGTAGTTGGTCACGCTTTGTACTACACCAGAATATATTTTGCCCACCTGTGGTGGTGGCGGTGATATTTCGTTGTAAACTTCTTTTATAAACTCATCTTCAAATTCGTCACCTCCATTTTCTTTGACAACTTTTTTAAACTCCTCAAGTGTCGAGTTTCCATGCAAGTTGACTAAGAACTTTGCAATTAGCACCACATTTTCATCATCTTGAGGAAGATCCAAATGTTTCTGGACTATGGATAGGAGTTGGGTAGTAGGTTGTGCCATAAAGGGTGGTTGTTTAGTTAGTTATGGCACATGTTGTGGTAGTTTGATTTTTTTTTGTGGTCCACACGACTGGCCAAACATTTATCAAAAAATCGAGTTCAACTTTTTTTTTTTTCCAGTTCGCCACCACCAACTACTTTTACCACCACTAACAACATGTCAAGAGAAGATCCAATTAAGGCTGAAAAAGACTTTTCTGCTACTTTAGATGAACAATTCCCATTGATTGAAAAGATCTCTGACTACAAGCAAGCATTAGATAAGTATCTTGTGTTGGAGAAACAGACTCGTCAGTCTTCCGATTTGGCTTCATCAAAAAGAGTTCTCAACAAGATTGTTACAACATTGGTTGATAACAACGATTGGGAGTATTTGAATGACTTGATAACTATCTTGTCAAAGAAACATGGTCAGTTAAAGTCGTCAATTCAAGCATTTATCAAAGATGTGATTGATAATTTGGATAAATTGGATGAAAACAACAAGCAACAATTAGAGTTGAAGATGAAATTGATTGAAACTATTAGAACAGTCACAAAGATTTTTGTTGAAGTTGAAAGAGCCATTGTTTCAAGACAGTTGGCCAAAATTTATTTGAACAAATTGAATGATTTGGATAAGGCAGTGGAAATCTTGTGTGATCTACAAGTAGAAGCGTATTCGTTAATGCCATTCAGTGACAAGATTGAGTATATCTTAGAACAAATTCAGTTGACTTTACAAAAGGGGGACTATGGCCAAGCCAAGATTTTGAGTCGAAAGATTTTATTAAAATCGTTGAAGAACTTTGCCAAAGCTGATGAGTTTAAGGCTACTTATTTGAAGTACTTGATTGATATTAACGTATTTGATTATGATTATATTTCAATTGTCAAGAACTTGTTATTGTTGATTGAGATTCCATTGATCAAGGAATCGGCAGAATACAAGGAGTATTTGGTGCTGGTTATTTACTACATCATTTTGTCAACCTACGATCCTCACCAGAACGATTTAATCAACAGAATCAAATCAAACCCCATTTTCACCAAGAATGTTGATGCTAATATTGTCAAGTTGTTAGATGTTTTCACCACAAACGAGTTGATTCACTGGTCAAACATCGAGTCGTTGTACAAGACGTCATTTGCCAATTCCAAAATATTTGCTGATGAAAAGAACTATAAAAACTTGCAAAAGAGAATTATTGAGCATAATCTCCGTGTGATCAACAAGTTTTATCAATCTATTAGGTTAGATAGATTAGCGCAATTGTTGCAACTATCTGTGGATGAAGCTGAACTGTATGTTAGCGAATTGGTAAACCAAGCAATGATTGTTGCCAAGATTAATCGACCACAAGGACTTGTGAAATTTGACAAAACCAAACATATTGAGGGGAGTGATCCTCGTACGAGTGATAACCATATCAACGCAGTGTTGAATGACTGGTGTTATGATATTGAGAAATTGTTAGAAGAGGTTGACGCTATAGGCCATTTGATAAACAAAGAAGAGATGATGTACGGAATCAAACAGAAAAGTTAAATAGAATCAATATATAAACTAAAGTAAGGCAATACCAGCAGCTAAAGCGATGACACTCAAAAATCCGGCACCTTCGACGGCAGCGTCGTTCTTTTTCGAAGAAGTAGAATTGGCAGAAGTTGCAGATGAGCTGGAAACTTGGCTGGTTTGACTTGGGGAGGCACGACTTGATGCAGTAATGGAGGACGTGTAGTTACCGGTATCGTCGACGTTGTTACCTTTGGCATTACAGTTGCCTTGCACATAAGCATCGAACCCATGACCAGTTGGCTCAGCGAGACCTTTCAAGTATTTCAAAGCACCTTTGGGGGTGTCTGGAATCTCTTCGGTGACATTCCAGATGTTTGATTTTGGAGGACACTTGTTACCACCAGTAGACTTTAAGTATCCACCGTCGCCAGATGGGTTCTTGGTTTTTTCGAATTGAGATTTCAAATTGTCAAAGTCGTCGTTGGTGGTGACGCTGTCGCCTTTTAATTCGACCAAACCATAGTTAGAAGCTTCTTCGGAGTATTCGTATACCAACCCACCAGAAAACACAGACGACATCTCGGTAGAGTAAATTGCCTCAATTTCAGAAAATGGTCTTGGACGTTTGGCATTACACCCAAACTCAGAAAAGAATAATGGCACGGTATAGTTTGCAAAATCCTTCATTTGTTGAGAGTACTGGGAAGTAGTCATACTGGCGTCACCACACCAGGAATAGTCATTAATACCGTACATGTCGATTCTGGCCATGTCGTCGTCTCCACAATTGAAATAGAGACCAGAAGGTAATCTGTATTCGTCGACACTGGCAGCGGAGTAACCAACGGGGATGGTTCTAAAACCTCTATTCTTGATAAAAGTCTTCATGTCTCTAACAACGGCCTTGACGTAAGGAGCGGCTTCTAAAGATGGACCATCGTTGATAACCTCATTACCAGCAAAGAACCCCAAAGTGTTATCGAATTGAGCAAATTCAACAATAGAAGCAAATACTTCTTGCAAATAGTCAGTGTTGTAAGAACAAGCAGCGTCACTTCTAGTGATTGAAGAGTGCGGGGTATTGACATCGAGAATCACGTAAATACCGGCTTTGGCTAAGGTATCCATACACTCGGTGTGGTTTTTGGTGTTGTCAATCGAGTAGACTCTAATGGTGTTGATACCCAACTCTTGGAAGTACTTGACGTCTCTTTCACAAACGTTGGTATCAGCTAAAGGGTCTTCCAACTCGGATGACCCACCTGGTTGGTAGTCGACCCCTCGAATATAGAATCTGTCACCACTTTCGCTGTCCCAAAAGGCATTACCTTCAACTTTGATGGAAGCAATAGACAAGACGGAGGAAACCAAGGATAAGTAAGTTACTAAGGATCTAAACAACATGGAGAAATGAACGAATGAATTGAAGTTAGTGATGTTTGGCCGGGCCAAAAAAGAAAAAGAATGTGTAATTTGTTGTGATTTTAAAATTTTCGTGAGGGGGGTGCAAAAATGATACCACTTTTTATTTTTTTCGTGAATCATAACAAAATCACGAAACAAGATTAAGTTTTACTACATCGGTAATGTGCAGGATATCTCATTAAACTTCGTGAAGTAAATATTTTTACGATATTGTAGTTAGTACGAAATTGGGTTATAAGGTAGGACTATGTAGTTGGCTGAGTGCCATCCCCATGGGGTGGCTTTTGAGTTAGGGCAGAAAAGGTGTTCGTGGCGTAATGTGCTCTAATCTAGCACAAAATGGTGGGTGCTTTTTGGTAACCTGGACACGCAGTGAAAGGTCAACACGAAAGTATAAGGGAGGTTTTCATAAAGTGGGAAAGAGGACAACCAAGTTTATATACGCTCAACAGGTTACTTGATCGTTTTTTAGTGCCTTGGCACTGTATACGTTCCAGCTGAATGGGTTTGAAAAATTGTGTAAGAAATTTTGCGATGGCGATTTTTTTGTATTTTTTTGCACAAATCTTGGGTCAAAAAGGTGCCAACACATATACTTCCAACAACAACTCGAATTGGTATAATAGCCCCAGCTAGGCTAGTTAGACCCTATCTGCATCGATTAGACTGGTTATATTGTAGTGGGGCTATACATTTTGGTAGCACTTATTTTTTGAGCATTTGACACGTAAGTTGGAAAAAAAAAAAAATCTCAATCAACAACAAATCGGATAACAAAATTTCACCAAGAAGTTAGTTGCTTGTCAATCATTTCGCTATGGCATCACAGATACATTTTTTAGACATCAAGGGCAAACCTTTATTGTCAAGAGACTATAAGGGAGATATTTCTTCTACTACAATTGAAAAGTTCCCGCTTTTGCTATTGGAATTGGAAAACACTGTTGATGACGGTGAATACAAACCGTTTATCAACCATGAAGGCATAAACTACATTTTCATCAACCACAATAACTTGTACATTTGTGCATTGACACGGAAGAACGAGAATATTATGACGATCATTATATTTTTATCAAAGTTGGTTGAAGTCATGACCCAGTACTTTAAATCGTTGGAGGAAGAGAGTATTAAAGACAATTTTGTTATTATTTATGAGTTGTTAGACGAGATGATGGATTTCGGGGTTCCACAAACAACAGACACAAAGATCCTTAAGGAATATATTACCCAAGACTATTATTCTTTGATCAAGAGCACACCCACGCACTTGGTTGCTCCGCCAAATGCTTTGACCAATTCTGTCAGTTGGAGAAAAGAAGGTATATTTTACAAGAAGAACGAAGCATTTTTGGATGTGATTGAGTCGATCAACATGTTGATTACTGCCAATGGCCAAGTGTTGAATAGTGAGATTTTGGGGGAAATCAAGATCAAATCGCATTTGAGCGGTATGCCAGATTTGAGGTTAGGGTTAAACGATAAAGGTATATTTACTGGCAACAACGATGCCACCACCGACAGTGGCAAAAACATTGAAATGGAAGATATAAAATTCCATCAATGTGTTCGATTGTCGAAGTTTGAGAATGAAAAGTTGATCACATTTATTCCACCTGATGGCGAATTCACATTGATGTCGTATAGATTGTCGTCGTCGCAGTTTCTTATGAAACCGTTGATATTGGTCAATTGCAAGACCAAAGTGCATAAACACTCGCGTATTGAGATTGTGTGTACAGTCAAGGCACAAATCAAAAAGAAGTCTACAGCCAATAATGTTGAAGTGGTCATACCTATTCCAGAAGATGCCGACACCCCTAAATTTTCGCCAGAGTACGGTTCTGTAAAATGGATCCCGGAAAAGTCGTGCCTTATAT